>Ga0182010_10000107_pt1 | contig 45302 bp, 32 predicted proteins | sample 611E1MmetaG_FD_120488 | JGI IMG/M metagenome (GOLD analysis project Ga0182010, IMG submission 120488) | Permafrost microbial communities from Stordalen Mire, Sweden - 611E1M metaG | ecosystem: Environmental > Terrestrial > Soil > Wetlands > Permafrost | place: Sweden: Stordalen | collected... | reverse complement strand
CATGGGAACCCTCGAAGGGTTCCCAAACCCTCCCGCGATGGTTCGCCGCCGGCACAGCCGGCGGGCTCCCCACGCGAGTAACCGAAATTGACAGTTTGTAAGACTTGGCCCTACAGTGTGGGTAAATGACCTTCAGTGTTCGAAGTACGGTTCGCGCTCTTTTCCAGACTGCCGTGGAGCAGGCCAAGGGCGAAGGCCTTCTGCCAGCTGTTCCGGAGAGCATTCCAATCGAGCGACCCAAGCGCCCTGAGCACGGCGACTACGCGACCAACACGGCCCTAGCTCTCGCAAAGGTCGCTGGAAAACCGCCGCGTGCCTTGGCTGAGATCATCGTGGAACGCCTGTTGGCTGCGGGTGGCGAGGACCTATCAGAGGTGTCGGTGGCGGGACCCGGTTTCATCAATGTGCGTCTGTCCGATGCGTTCTGGCAGCGGCGGCTGCTCGACATCCTGGCCGCAGAGGGGCGCTGGGGACGGGGAGAACCGAGGCAGTCACCGCGCGTCCTGGTTGAATACTTGTCGGCCAACCCGACCGGTCCGTTGCATTTTGCCCACGGTCGGCACGCCGCGGTCGGCGATTCGCTGACCCGACTGCTGCGCTTCGCAGGCTACGATGTGTTGCGCGAGTACTACGTCAACGACTCCGGCAACCAGGTCGCTATGCTGGCGCTCTCGGTGTGGGCCCGCTACATGGAGGCTGCGCGAGGCGAGGACTGGACAGGCGTGATCGTGCCTGAGGTGGCGTTCCCCGAGAACGGCTACCGCGGCGACTACATCCGGGATCTCGGGCGTGAGCTGCTTGAACGCGAGGCAGGACGGTTCGTCGGGGCCGACCCTCCGGCAGACATGGAGCCCATCAAGCAGTTCGCCATCGGCCGTTGCATGGACATGATCCGTGGCACCCTCGCCAGATTCGACGTCAGCTTCGACGTGTGGCAGAGCGAGCGGGCCCTGCACGACAGCGGCGAGGTGTCGAGCACCCTGGCTGTGCTCGAGCAAGCCGGCTTCATCGATCGGCGCGACAATGCCGTGTGGTTGAAAACCACGGTGCTGTGGGGCGATGACAAAGACCGGGTGGTGATCAAATCCGACGGCTTGCCCACCTACCTGCTGGCGGACATCGCGTACCACCGCAAGAAGATCGAACGCGGTTTCGATGAGCTGTGTGACATCTGGGGCGCCGATCACCACGGCCACGTGCCGCGCATGCAGGCGGCCTTGAAAGCGCTCGGGCATGACCCGAACCGGCTCTCGGTCTTGCTCATTCAGATGGTGAGTTTGTTGCGCGACGGCAAACCGGTTGCCATGGGCAAGCGGGAAGGGGAGTTCGTGACTCTCGACGAGGTGATCGACGAGATCGGCCGCGATGCCACGCGCTTCTTCTATCTGATGCGTCGACACGACACGCCGCTGGAGTTTGATCTTGAGTTGGCCAAGCGCCAGTCGATGGATAATCCCGTGTACTACGCCCAGTACGCCCATGCCCGTTGCGCCTCGTTGTTGCGACGCGCGTCTGAACTGGAAGCCCCGCGCCTGCCGCCCTCGGCTGAGCTTTTCGGGCGATTGAGCCTGCCAGAGGAGATTGCACTGCTGCGCCGGCTGTCCGATTTCCCTGACTTCGTCGAGGATGCAGCCGCGGCGCGCGAGCCGCACCGATTGGTGTCGTTCCTCGGCGAGATTGCGGGCGAATTTCAGAGCACCTACACCCGCCTGCAGAAAGTCCACGGCGACTCGGTTCTGCCCCAGGAACGCCAGCGCGTGGGCAATTGGCGCGCGACCTGGGACTGGCAAAAAACCGCAGCGCGCCTGCACTGGGTCGAGGCCATCCGGCAGGTGATCGAGACCGCGCTGGGCCTTCTGGGGGTCTCGGCGCCGACCGTGATGAAACGCATAGGCGGTGAGGGCGAGGACGCGGCGTAGCGCCACGTCTACCCTCTTTTTCGCTGGAACAAAGCATGGGTTACACTTCCGGTGCCACGATGGATCAACGAGGCCTTCGCGACGTCGAACGCTGGCGGGACAAGATCGAAGTCCGCCTCGACAATCGTCAGGTCTTCTTTCTGTTCTTTGGCAGCGCGTTGGTTGCCTGTCTGCTCTTCGTGCTGGGCGTCGTGGTGGGCAAGCGGCTGGAGTCACGCGGCCGCGCGGTCGCGCCCGAGGTGGAGGACCCGCTGGCCCTGCTCGACAAGGTCGCGACCACGCCCCGGCCCACCCAGACGCCGGCGGTGACCTTCCCGCAGGCCCTCTTCGGCGGGAAGAACGCCCAAAGCAGCGCGAAGCAGAGCGAGTTGAAACTGATCGAACCCAGGACGACGGATTCGGGCAAGAGCGAGTCCAGTCAAGTTGTCGAGGCTGGCAAGTCAACGGAGACGGCCAAGAACGGTGAGCGGAACAAGACGGCTTCGGCCAAACCGGAAAAAGCTTTGACCAAAGCGAGCGGCAAGTTGACTGCCTCGCTCGACGGAAACCCGGCCGAGACCGCCAAGGCCAAAGCCCCCCTCCCTGCTGGAAAATCTGTGGCCGCGGCTGCCCCGGCCAGTGCGCCCAAGCCCGCGGCCCCCGCGCCGAGCAAGGCACTTGCTGCGTTGCCGGTCGTGCAGCAGCCCGCTGAAAAGGCGCCTGTGGCGTCGAAAAATGTGCCCGCCCCGGCAATTGGCGCCGCAGCTACCGACTCGGCCAAGGGCAAGGTGCACTTCACCCTGCAGCTCAGCTCGTTCCAAAACCGTGGCGAAGCAGAGGCGTTTGCTGCGAAGTTTGGCTCTGAGAAGACCTACCTGGTGGTTTCCGAGATCCCGGGCAAGGGCACATGGTACCGCGTGCGCGTGGGCGATTTCGCCACCGCCAAAGACGCCATCGGCGGCAAGCTGGCGTTCGAAAAGAAGCATGGCGTAATCGCGTACGTGGCGCAGAAGTAGTCTCTGGCAATCTCAAAACATCAATCCAACGTTCAGGTGGAACCGCCATGAGCTGTCGCCGGGCTTCGGGTTGAGCGGGATGGCAAAGGCGAGGCTCAGATCGCCGATTGGCAGTTTGAAGACAAAGGGCGCGAACCCGAGCCCGTGGCGAAAGGCCGAGGCTGACAGCCCATCGAACGAGAAAGCCACCACGCCGCTATCGAGAAACACCGACCCGTACCAGGGACGCAAGATGGGGAACTGCAGATCGATGTTCTGCACGATCCGCAGATTGCCCCCCACCGGCTGGTACCGGACGCCGAATACCCCGGGCGCAATCGGCACGTACACAATTTCGGTCAGCAGGCGGTCTAGATCGTATCCGCGTACGGTTGTGTCACCGCCAGCGAAAAAGCGTTCCACCCGGGGCAGAAGTGACGCGCCCGCAAGCGGGAACCCCTGGTCGTAGCGCAGGCTGTGGCGCAGGCTGAGCCACGACAGCAGTGGCACCACCGCGAACGAATGGCCGCTCAGCTTGACGAATGAGTCAGAGCCTAGGTCGAACGAGAAGCGAGGCAGGGCCAGCTCTGCCCCCACTCCGACCTTGAAGCCACGGGTCGGCACCAGGGTATTGTCTAGCCGCTGCCACTCGATGCCCGTGCTGAAGCTGCCCACCAAGGTGCCGATGCTGACCGTGCTTTCATCCTCGTCGGCACCCGCGCCCCGCGCGAGAAATTCTGTGTGGAAGGTGTCGCGAAAGTTGTAGCGGACGTTGGCATCGACACCGGGGAACATCTCACGGGCAAATCCGATAAAGGTCGCGCCCGAACGCAGATCGCCCAGACGCACCGTGGCCTGGCGCAGGTAGTTGCCGCCGATCTCCAGGCGGAAGAGCGAACCGAAAAAACGTGGATCCAAAAAGCTAGCGTTCACCCGGCTAAGCGATAGGCCAAGGGCTGTCTGTGCGGTCAAGGTCCAGCCGTGACCGAAGAGGTTGCGGTGCTCGTAGCCGAGCGCCGCGTATCCACCCACGGGAAAGCTCGAGGTGGGGGATTTTTGGTCGGTGGAGATGCCGCCACCGATGGTCACAATGCCGAAGTGATCGTGCCGTTCTTCCACTTCGATGACCATGGGAACCACCGGTTGCTGTGGGCTTTCGCTGGGGAAGCTGACCGGGTTCGGGTTGCTGAATAGCTGGATCATGGCCAAATTGCGCTGGGCCCGTTCCACGGCCCGCGTGGTCAGCAAGGAACCCGGACGCAGCTCGGCCCAGGTCATGATCGTGCCTTCCGTAGTCAGGAAATTTCCCCGCACGAACACGGGGCCCACGTGAACCTGCGAGCCCAGCTTGATCTTCCATGTGATGGTGACGTGATCGCTCTCTCGCTCGATGTGGGACTCGACGCTAGCGTTGCGATAGCCTTCGTCACCCATCAGGCGTTTGAGTCGTTCTTCATCGCGGCGCACGATCGCCGGTTGGTAGGGCGCTCCTATCACCGTACGCAGCGACTTTCGCAAAAAGAGGTCGTCGCGGGGCACAGGCACGGCGGGGGCGGCGGATACGAAACGCATGTCCGCCACCCACACCAGGGGGGCTTCCTCAATGAGGAAACGCACGAAAAGCGCGTTGGCCTTTCGCCACAGCGGCTCGTCTTCGCGCGGGATGACGGCCTTGGCGCCTGTGGGCGCCGGCCGCCACTGGTCTGGCGCCGGAGCGATCTCAGCGCACACTTTGCTTCCCGGGCGACCGATACTCTCGTAGTAGTCGGCCAGGCTCTGCACGTCGAGTTCGATCTGGCGCGGGGTCGCGAAGCCCCCTTCGCCCAAGCCAAGAGCGCCCAGGAACGGGAACTCCTTGGTTCGAATCTCTTCCGCCAGAGTTGAGGACGACACCTTGTGGTTGCCCACGAACTCCACCCCGCGCACTTTCAGAACCGGCCCTTCATCAATGGCGAAGACGATGCGGTCAGCGTCCTCGTCGATGCGCTCGCGCCGCCAGGTAATCTTGACCAGCATGTGACCCCGCTGGCGGTAGGACTTCTCGAGCGTTTCTGCACCCTCGGCCGCGTCAACGTCGTCGTACACGCCGTGCGCCAGGGCGGCGACGTCGCCCGTCAGCGCGCCCGCGGACCGTGAGTGATTGCCCTCAAAGGCCAGCTCGATGCGCCGGTGCTCTTTGACCTGGATGCCCAGGTGCACCTCCTTCTCGTTGTGATCCACGCTCGAATTGGGGTCAAAGTCATCGGTGACACGTGCGCCGGGATAACCGTGCTTGGCATAGCGCTGGGCGAGAGCCGTCTCGTCGATGCGCAAGATGTTGCGGCGGAATGGTGCGTGGCGCAGCCACAGCCAGGGCCAGTCCAAGTGCAAATTCAGATGGCGAAAGCCGTCCGCGATATCGCCGGCGGGAATGGCGCGGCTGCCGGTCACGGTTATCTTGCCCAACGGGTAGCCCGGCCCTGGTTTCACCCGCACGTCCAAATTGACCCTAGCCGGGACGGTGTTGGTCGCGTGTGCAACGATGTGAGCTTCTGCGTCCTGAAAGCCCTGCGTGCGCAGGTAGTCGCGCACGCGCACTGCCTCGGCGTCGAGAAAAGCGTCGCGCTGCTCTCCCGCCGGGGGCAGGGCTTGCCCGTTGCGAATGCTGAGCTGCCGGAGGATCTCTTCCTGGCGCACGCCCTGACGGAAGGTCGGCTGGTTGCCCGAAACGAAGATCTGACGGACGCGATCGAAGGCTCGTAGACGAATCTGCAGGCGCACTCCGCCGGCCTCCGTCTGGACGCCAATCTCAGCCTGATAGCCCACAACTTTGAGCAGATTCTTGAGACGGGGAGCCGTCCCTATAGGTGTCCCGACCCGATCGGCTTCGCCGGACTCGATAAAGGGCGCATGCAACGGGGCAATGGTGGCCACCAAGCTTTCGATGCGTCCGGCGGGGTCGGTCGAGCCCTCTATAGAGACGGAAACAATGGGTAGCGCCGAGGTCGTTGTGCGCGCATCCGGCAGCAGCGAGGGCGCGTCCTGCGCGCGCGCGATGGCCGCAAGGCTCGCGGTCAGCAAGACCGCAACAAGCGCAGCGTCGGTAGTCTTTCGGAACAAGGGCTTCAACACGATCTCAGCGAGTGGATTGGCAGATTCCGGTCATGGCAGACCCATGAACCGGATTGGGTAGTCGATGGTCATCTCCAACTTCAGACTTCCCACTGAATCGTTAATTCCCTGCTGGGGCGAGTAGTTGAGTTGCTCGCCAATGAGGCGGGCCGTGAGGTAGTCCCGCAACCAGGCATTGGCCTGGGCTCGATAGCGCACCTGAGTCTGAAAGCCCCGAAGATAGGACAGCTCCAGGGTAAATTCGCGGCTCGCGCGCGCCAGCGCCTTCACCTCGAAACCGTCGGCACCCACCGTTGGACGCAGATTCAGCTTGTGGCCGGTCAGAGTTTGCAGGGTGTCGTCGATGTAAGGTCCGACCAGATTCGACACGGCATCGCGCGAAGCCTGGCCCATCATGTCGAGTCCGCTCTGGGTGTTGATGCCGATGGTGCGTCCTCCCGTGCCGATGTCCTCAGTGGTCCGCCCGGAGAGCAGCAACATCAGGGTCTGGTTGCGGTCGAGGCCGGCGGTGGTCGACAGGTCAATGGCTGCCTGGTTGATGGGGCCGGTGATGCGTATCTGAACCGTGTGCTCGTTCTCAGAAGCGTCGGTCAGGAGATTTGTGGCGTCGATGTTGAGCTCGGGGGTATCGCCCGCAGCCAGCGATTTGGTGGGGACAAAGGTGATGTGGTTTACGTTGGGCGTGATGTCAAAATCGCCGCGTAGCCCCAGAATGTGAAACCGCCCGTCGGTGGGCCGCACGTCCCCGGCCAGGGTGGGTGACGAGAGGGTTCCGCCCACGAGCAAATCGACTTGCAGGTAGATTTCCGTCGCCAGGTTGTTCTGCACCATGAAGCCGTCGCCCAGAGTGCGCACGCGCAGATTGAGACCCAGGTTTTCGAGCAGGGGCACACCCTCCCAGAAGGGACGCGAATCGGACTCGTTGATGCGCGGGGTGAGCATCAAGTTGCGCACATTGAAATCTTGGATGTATCTCCCAGAGACCAGACGGACATCGCCGCCCAGGCTGAGCGAGTTATGCAAGTCGCCGATCAGATCCAGCGTGAAGGAAAGATCGTCAATCTCGAGGCCCGGGGAACGGTAGACCAGGCGCACGCCCTCTAGTGGAAGGTCTACCTTGCCCAGCACCAACTTGGGGCGCAGGCTCACGATGTGCATGCGGCCGGGGCGTACCCCGGCGGCGCCGATCAGCAAGCGCCCGTCGTCGTTAATGCGTATTTTGACCTCGCGCAGGAGCAACTCGTGGCTCGACAGCTCGATGGTGCCGCTCTCGACGGCCACTCGGCCGCTGATGCCGCGTAGGCGCATCTGGATCTCGCCCAGATCGATGCGCGCCGAAACATTGGGCTGGTCCAGCGTCCCCGAAACCTTGGCGTCGATGCGCGCGCTGCCGGACACGTCCGATACGGCGTCGGGCACCAACGACTCCAGCAACGAGGCGCTCACCTCTCCGTTGGCTTGCAAGGCCAAGCTTCTGGGCACGAAGTTGGCGCCCAGGCTTGCGCGGCCGCTCAAACGTAACGTCGCCCCGGCAACTGATACCGCCAGACCCTTGAGTTCCACCACATCCGATTGCAGGTGGACCGCGCCCGACGGCACAGCGATCGCAGAACCAAAGCCGGCGGGCACCGCATTAACAGGGCGAGCGATAGCAAGGGTGCCGTCCACGAGAGGCTTCTTCGTGGTCCCAGACACCTTCACCTCCAAACTGATCGCGCCCCCCAGTTTCTGGAGTTTCTTGCGCAAGAGCGGTTGCAGGAATTCCAGATTGAGTTGGCCCGAGAGCGCGGCACGCAGCGATTCGCCCTCCAGCTCGCCCGTCACGCTGAAGCGCCCGCCGTCGCTGATGAAGCGCGCCTGTTCCAGCGCGATGTGATCGCCCGCCAGCGTGGCCCGTAGATCACCGTCGTTCTGCAGGCCGATCCGATGGGTTGAAACCTGACCGCCAGGTTCGACGATTTCCTGGCTGATAGATGCCGCGATCTCGGTGAGCACGGCCTGGATAGCGAGAGGCCTTCCAGGCTGCAGCTCGAGCCCGATCTGTCCTGACAGGACGGCGTGCGCGTCGAGATCCCTCAGTTGACCAACCAACTCCGCGCTCTCGCGACCGCCCCGAAGTTGCAGGGCCAGGTCTTCCAGCACCAGGTGGGAGAAGGCCACGCTGCCCGCGGCCCGCAGGCCAGCGGAGCTGAGCTGGGCGGTTGCGTCGACGGTGAAGCGATTGAAGAGCGTGCCCTTGACAGCAACGCCGGCCCCGATCGCGCTCAAGGTCAGGATTCCATCGCCCAGCGCCACGCCCATGACGGTCACGCCGGCGAGCCCGATGGTGCCCTCGACCAGCGGGGCCTCGGTGCTGCCTGACAGGCGCAAATCGACGGACAAACGGCCGACCGCCGGCAGGTCAACCCGGGCAGCCGCCAGCACCGCGGCCACGGGCAGGTCGGTGATCTTGATGTGCCATTCGATCGGCATGGCCTTGGGGGCAAAGCGCATGTGGCCTTCGATTTGAATCTCGCCGCCCGTCTTGCCGCTTGCCTGCAGCAGGCGTATCACCGCGCCCTCCTGGTCCACCTCCAGGTCGATGCCACCGACTTGCCAACTTTGCCCGAGCACAGACGCGGTCATCCCAGCCGGCATCTTGAAGCGAATCCTCGGTTGGCGGAGCGGGCCGCTGGCCGTCACCTCGAAGGCGATCCTGCCGGTCACCAAACCGCCCGCGATCAGCGACTCCAGAGCAATCTGTTTGCCTTGCAGGCGAAATTCCAGGTCTGGCGACCGCAGCATGTGCTGCAAAGTCCTTTCGAACAGCTTGAGCGTTCCGCTGCCAGCCAGAGTGCCGCCGGCTACCTGGGCGGCCAGGGAATCCACGTGCAGCGCACCATCCTGCAGGTGGAACCTTGTCTCGAACGACGGCACCGAGGGGATACCATCCATGCCGCCGATGCCCTTGACCTCGATCTGACCGCTGGCGCGCGGTTGATCCATCGTGCCGGTCAGGTCTACTGCCACGGACGCCTGCTGCGCCAAGGGCGGCACGCCCAGAGAGGCGAACAGGCGCGGCAGATTCGTGCTGCCCGCGCGCAAGCCAAGGGCCAGCAGGTGCTTGGCCAATTCGACCTTGCCCTTCACGTCGACGCCGGCGCCTGGCGCTTCGATGTGAAGGCCCGATGTGCTGACCTCTGAAGGCGAAGCGGTGGCTTGGCCGCTTATCCGAAACGAGTCAGGCAGGGCCAACTTCTTGCCTGTTCGCTGGAAGGAGAGGTCCAAGCCACTCAACGTTCCCCGCTTGACCGCGGACATCGTTTCGTCGAATTCTGCGGTCGCTGATAGTCCGCCGTGCAGTTTGCCCGCGGCGAGTTTGCGCAGCCCCGGAGGCAGGTAGCTGTCCACTGTGAAATGGTCGAAGCGAAGCTGTGTCCTAAACTTTGGGACCATCAGTTCCGCCTTGGCCAAGAACCGCCCCCCGCCCGGCGGCGAGAACGACAACTCTTCCAGCTTGGTGTTGGGCGCCGATGCCTTGGAGTTGGGATCGAACTGCATGCCGGCGCGCAGTACCAGATTCTGTAGAGCGTACTGATCGTAGGCGGCATCCGTGCCGGAGATATCGGTGTTGATGGCGATGCTGACGTAGGGCCCGATGAGATCCGCCGTCACGCGGGCATCTGCGCCGCCGATATGAAGCCCAGGGATGTTCATCGGCTTCAGCACGGCGTTCAGGGCATCCGCGGCCTCGTGGAATTCGGCGTGCATGTGAATCGCCGACACCGACTCGGCGGCATAGATGCCGTTGAAGAAACCTTTCCCCACCAGGGTGGAGCGCCCGGTCTTGCCCGCGGTCAGATCGAGGAAAATGTCGTCGGAATACTCGCGCAAGGTGGCGACCTGCTTCACCTTCACGCTGTCAAACGGCAGCACCTGGTCGAGCACGGTCAGGTATCCGCCCCCGCGGGCTTCAACGCCCACGGCTTCCCAGCCGCAGAAACCGTCTTCAACCTGCAGCCATGCGGGCGCGTGCAGATCGCGTAGGTCGAAACCCCAGACATGTGGAAAATCGAACACCACCCGCAAGCCGTTGAGCTGGGCGTTGAAGATGCGAACCGAGAAGCCCTTCTCCGGCTTGGCGTCCGGCGGCGCAGGAGGCGAGGGATGCTTGGGATCGAACGTGGCCAGAAAGCCGATGCCCTTCTTGGTCTTCTTCATGCGACCAAAGCGCCAGTAGGAGTTCGGTCCCACCTCTAGGTCGTGCATGAAGAGGCCGGCGCCGTTGATGAGCTGGTACAGCTCGATCTTGACGTCAAGGTGGGGAACGTCCACCACGACGGTGCCCTCAGGGTCGAAGAACTTCACGCCATCGACGGAAAACGGGGTGGGGCGTTTGGCCAGGATGTCGACCAGGAGGCGCGCCGGCCAGCGAATCGACCGAAACTCCAGCTTGCCGCGCATCTCGGGCAAGACCTTGGCCACAAAGGTGCCCATGCGTTCGCCCTGCAGAAGCAACACCGCGCCCGTCACGGCCAGGCTGACCAGGCCCAGCAGGCTGGCCAGCACGATGCCGCTCCACTTGAAAATTCTTCGCCGGACAGAGGACGCCACGTGCCTCTTCAGACTAACCCGAAAAACCAATGGTGAAGCGGAATTGCAGCCTGGTTCGTAGTAGTTTCCTTTACACCATGGATGGCACGCTCTACATCGTAGATGCGCTCAACTTCCTGTTCCGCGCCTTTCACGCCCTGCCGCCCCTTTCCAATAGCCGGGGCGTGCCCACCGGCGCGGTGTACGGGTTGTGCCAGATGCTGCTGCGTATCGAGCGCGAGTGGCGGCCCACCCACCTATGCGTGGTTTACGACGCGCCGGGGCCGACCTTCCGCGACGAGATCTTCCCCGCGTACAAGGCCAACCGTCCGCCCATGCCCCCAGACCTGGTTGCGCAGATCGACCTTTCCCACCAGGTGGTGGACGCGTTCGGGCTGCCCGCCCTTTCACTGCCGGGGGTCGAGGCCGACGATGCAATCGCCAGCCTGGCGCGACAAGCTGTGGGGGCGGGCTTGCGAGTCGTGATCTGCTCGTCGGACAAGGATCTCATGCAGCTCTGTTCCGAGCGGATCCAGCTGCTCGACACGATGAAGAACAAGCTGCTGGGACCGACGCAAGTGCAGGAGAAGTTTGGCGTTCCGCCTGATCGGCTGGGTGACCTGCTCGCCCTGATGGGCGACAGCGTGGACAACGTGCCCGGCGTCGCTGGCATCGGGCCCAAGACAGCGGCCGATCTTATCAGCCAGTATGGCTCGCTCGATGGCGTGCTCGAACACGTGGCCGAGATCAAGGGCAAGAAGGGTCAGGCCATCGCTTCGAGCCGTGACGCCATCGAGATCTCGCGCAAGCTGGTCCGCCTGCGCGAGGATGTGGCGCTGGGCCGCGACGTGGGGGGATTTGCGCGCGCCGAGCCCGATCGCGCCCGCTTGCGCACGCTGTTCGGCGAGCTCGAGTTCACGCGGCTGCTCGCGCAGTTGGATGAGGCGCGGGCAGGAGGCGCGGAGCCGACGGCCGTGCCCGTGGCATCAGCCAAGAAGCAACCGCACGCGGGCGCGTCGGGCGTCGCGGCCGGAAAACTGAAAGTGAGTGCTCCCGTGCCAGATGCGGCGCCTGCGATCGCCGCAACCCCTTCGCCGCCGGAGATCATCGCTGATCGCGCCGGCCTCGATGGTCTTTGCGCGGCCATTCGCGCCGCGCAGGCCTGCGGCGTGGCCGTGCTGGCTGAGGGTGCGCCGCAGCCGCGTGCGGCCCTTGTGGGGCTGGCCTTTGCGTTGCCCAACGGGGCTCGTTTCTACCTGCCGGTTGGGCATCGGGTTTTGGGTGGCCCGGGCATGCTGCCTGCCGCCGAAGTCTTGGCAGCGCTCGGCCCAGTCTTGGCGTCCCCGGAGATTCGCAAGTACATGCATGACGCCAAAGTTTTCGACGTGCTCTTGCGCGTGCGTGGTCTTGCCTTGGGCGGTCTGGCCGGGGATGCCTTGCTGGCCGCGTATCTGCTGGACGCCGGGAGCGCGCCGTATGAGTTGCCGGATCTGGCTGCCGCGGATGGGGCAGGGGAGGTGACCCCGCGGCCGACGTGGCTGGGAAGCGGACGCAGCGCGCGGCCGGCCGGTGAGGTTCCTGTTGAAGAGGCCAGCCTCCACCTGTGCAGCGAAGCCTGGGCCGCGCTGGCCCTGGCCCGACGCCAGGAGCAGGCGATGGAGCCCCTGGGCCTGACCAAAATCTACCGTGAGGTCGAGCTGCCGCTGGTTTCTGTGCTGGCGCGCATCGAGTGTTGGGGCATCCGGCTCGACTGCGACTTCCTCCGCCAACTGGGCAACGAGGTCGCCCGGGCTATCGAGACCCTAGAACACCAGATTCATCAGGCCGTGGGTACGCCCTTCAACATCGGCTCGCCCAAACAACTGGCCGAGGTCCTGTTCGGCAAGCTGGGCCTGCCCGTGCTCCGCAAGACCAAAACCGGCCCGTCCACCGACGCCGACGTCCTGGAAGAACTGGCCGCCTTGCACCCGATACCGGCCAAGGTGGTCGAGTATCGCGGCCTGACCAAACTCAAGGGCACGTACATCGACGCCCTGCCAGCCTTGGTCGACCCACGCACCGGCCGCCTGCACACCACCTTCAACCAAGCCGTGGCAGCCACCGGCCGTCTGTCTTCCAGCGATCCCAATCTGCAGAACATCCCCATCCGTACCGAGCTGGGCCATCGCATCCGCAACGCCTTCGTGGCTGATCCCGGTTACCAGATCGTGTCGGCCGACTACTCGCAGATCGAACTGCGCGTGCTGGCGCATTTCTCTCAGGATCCGGCCTTCCTCGACGCCTTTGCCGCCGGCCAGGACATTCACCGACGTACCGCCGCCGAGGTCTTCAACGTGGCCCTGGATGCGGTCAGCGGCGAGCAACGCCGCATCGCCAAAGCCATCAACTTTGGCCTGGTTTTCGGGCAGACCGATTTCGGGCTGGCCCAGGCCCTGCACATCCCGCGCGCCGACGCCCACTCCTACATCGAACGCTACTTCCAGCGCTACGCGCGCGTCCGCCAGTTCATGGACGAGACCATCGCCGAGGCCCGACGCACGGGCTCGGTATCCACCCTGCTGGGACGCACGCGGGCGTTGCCGCAGATCAAGTCGAGCCGGGCCCAGGAACGCAACTACGCCGAGCGCATGGCGCGCAACACGCCCATCCAAGGCTCGGCCGCCGATCTGCTCAAGCTGGCCATGATCCGCGTGGACCGAGAAATGGTGCGCTTCCCCGACGCGCGCCTGCTGCTCACCGTTCACGACGAACTGGTATTCGAAGTCAAGACCGATGAGGTCGCAGCTTTTTCCGCCTGGGTCAAGGGCGTGATGGAGTCAGCCTACGCCCTGTGCGTCCCCCTGGTGGTCGACGTGCACGCAGGCGCAAACTGGGGCGCGGCACACTGACAGGTTCTACTTCTTCTTCCCGCCCGGAACCGACTTGTCGCCCTTGGGTTGGCTCTCGCCGCCCTTCTGGTGCGCGGCCCAGCCCACCACCTCAGGCGACTGGCCTTCGAGTTGGATGTTCTGCGCCTCGGGGGGCAGGACCGCATTGCCCTCGGCCAGTACCTTGCCTTGCAGATCCTGCAATTTCTTGTGGATGATAAGCCCGTTGGACGCGGCAAACCCGGTGATCGAGTTGATGGAGAAGGTGCCAGTCACAATGACCTGTTCGCCCGGCTTGACGGTCAGTGGCTTGAGATCGCCGGTGTCCCAGTCCTTGATGGGGTAGTCGGCCACCAGAAGCGCGCGTTCGCGCTTGGTGCCCGGACTATCCGCGACGAAAAAGTGCGGCTGGTCGCAAGGCCGGCAACCTGCCCGGTCAACCGCGACCGGCGCTGTCAGGGCGTCGCCTCCCTTCTTCATGGCCTTCTTCTTCTCGGCCTTCTGCTTCTCGAAGAGCGCGTCGTTGCACTTGCGCAACTCGGGCGGGCACTCGTAGACCTCAGTCAGATAGGCTTTGACCCGCACGTCCTTGTCCATGTACTTGTCTTTCTGCTTGCGCAGACCAAACACCGACACCTCGCCGGTCGGATACTGGACCGGCGCACTCGACACATTAAAACTGGGTGAAGGCGGCAGGTTGACCTTCATCGGCGGCAGAGCCTGGCCCTGAGCCAGAGCCGCACCTGACGCCAGGGAAGCCATCGCGAAAAACGATACCATGGAGATTCGGAGCATGAGTTTCCCCTCTTCGAAGGCCAACGGCCGCCGACTACGCGGCCCATACGTGAGGTTCCTGCATAACATGGGCGTTTGCGGGCCACAAGCCCTGACAGCCGCCCTCATGATGTTGCTGGGGCCGCTGGCCTGCGTCGCCTGCACCCGGCACCACGACAGCGCACGCCGGCCGGCAGGCACGACGGCCCATGATGACGGGGGCGCTCCCAGCCCCCCTCGCGCCGCCCGCTCACCGTCCGGCGTCAAACTGCCCGAGATCGCCCCAGCGCCCTCCCGACGGGATCCCTATGGCGGGACGCTTCATGTCCACCTGGAGGCCGAGCCGCCGCACCTCAACCCGCTGCAGGACCAGCTTCAGGTCATCCAGCGCGTGGTGGGCGGCCTGGTCTATGAAACCCTGATCGAGTGTCGGGAGAACCAATATCGGGCAGGACTGGCCGAGAGCTGGGATGTCTCACCGGACGGCGAGCGCATCACCGTCAAGTTGCGCAGCGGCGCGCGCTGGCATGACGACGGTGTGGTTTCAGGTATGGATGTCCAAGCCACCTTCGAGCCGCTCCTGCGCGCAGCCAGCCGCCAATCCGTTTTTCATGCCATGCTGGAAGACGTCGAGGGTGTGGACGTGCTGCCTGAGCGGGCGCGCTTCCGTCTGCGCCGGCCGTCAGACTTGGTTCTGCGTGCCCTGTGTGAGATCCCCATTTTGCCCGCCGAAAGCCTGCGCAAGGCGGGTTCGGCGGCCACCCAATTGGGACGCCAGCCTGTCGGGACTGGCCCGTTCCGTTTCTCTTCTTGGGAGCACGGCAAGCGCATTCGACTGGTGCGCAGCCGTCCCGCCGAGCGGCCGCGGCCGCCGTTTCTGGACGAGATCGTGTTCGAGATCGACGGTGATGGATCTCGGGCACTGGTCCGCACCCGACGGGGCGAAATCGACATCCTGCCGCACGTACTCGACGTGCTCTACCCTGAGCAGGTGGCGCCAGCCACCCTGCGGGACGCCTTGGAGCTGTGGTGGCTCACACCGGATCGCACTTCGTTCGTCGTGCCCAACCACCGGCGCGGTCCGCTCGGCGATGCCCGTTTCCGCCAGGCGCTTAGCTTGCTGTGGGATCGGGCGCGTTTCGCCGATGAGGTCCACCACGGCCTGGCGCGTCCTATCGGCGCGCCCACATTCGCCGAGGTTCCCCCCGACCTATTGGATCGCAAGAAGGCCATTTCTTTGCTGGAAACCGCCGGGTTCCGCGACACCGATGGAGACGGAGTGCGCGACGTGGGCGGAGTGCCCATCCGCCTGACTTTTCTGCTTCCCGCCGGAGCCCGTAGCCTGGCCGCCGAAGTGCGCGCGTTTGCTCTCGATCTTCGTCGGGCGGGTCTCCTGCTCGACACCGTCACGGTCGACGCGGGTACCTTGCAGGCTCGTCTGGACCACGGGGATTTCGACCTGGCGACTCTGACCTGGGAGGGCCGGCGGGACGAGGATCCGCGGCCCCTTTTTGGCAGCCAGGGCCAGGTCAGTTTCAGCGGGTATCGCTCAGAGCATCTGCAGTCCTTGCTCGACCAAGTGCGCCTGGCGCCAGGGCCTGCGGCGCGCGTGCCGGCTTTGCAGCAAGTCGGCGAGTGGCTGGCCAGTGAACGACCCGTTATCTTTCTCTACCGTCACGACGTCCCCGCGCTCGTGGCAAAACGGGTCCATGGCTTGGCGGGCGTGGGCGATCGCTTGGATCTGCGGTCAGTGTGGGTCGATCCGTGATTGGGCTTGCTGGCGGCTGCCTACTCCTTCTGGCCTGTCCCGCGGCCGCGCCGGACGCCAACGGTCCCGGACAAGGCCAGGTCGCACGCTTGCCACCGCAAGAGGCCATGGATCTCAACCGCGAGGGCAAGGTCCTGTACCGCGCTGGTCGTTTCGCCGAGGCTCGCGCAAAGTACGTGCTGGCCAAGCAGGTTGACCCCGATTTTCTCGCCCCTTGGCTCAACCTGGCTTGTGCCTACGCGAGGGAAGAGCGCTTTGCCAACGCGACAGATGAGGCGGTGGCCTTGATACACCATGCCTACATTCCTGGGGCCCGCGAGGTCATGGAAGCAGCTGATCTCGGGGCGCTGCAGATTCGACCCCCGTTGCTGGCCAAGCTGCGCTCGGCCCTATCCGAAGCATCGACGGAGTGGGGCAGGCCCGCGCAGACAGGATTCTTGTTCGTGGCGCGCAGCCAGCCTCCGGTCAAGTTGGAAGGGCAGGGGGTCTTGGTGCTGGGGATGAACCAGGAGATCTACGCGTGGCTGCCGCGCTCAGGACGCTACCTTCCTATCACGGCCGAGGATGGGCGCGTGCTGGCCTTCGCAGGATCGCCGGACGGTCGCCGAATCGTGTTCCTGCGCGGGGGCCGGCTGGTGCGCACGCCCGGTCAGCCGGACCTCTTGCGCGGACTCGGCGTGCGACAGCTCGACCTTCCCAACATGACGCTGGGGCCGGTCGTCGCGTTTCCCGGAGATGTGCGGCAGCTAACCATGTGGTTTTCCGGCCCTGGCGCAGTCGAAATGGAAGTGGCCCGGCCCGAGGCTGGGTTGGAAGATTTCCGCTTCGACGGCCAAAAACTGGAGCCGATCGGCGCGATCCAGCGTCGCTCTTCTGCCAACGTCCACCGCGTCCTCTTGACCGCGGCGGGCGTGGCACCAGCCACCCGCGTAGTCACGGACACAGCCTGCGGCTTTTCTGCGCGCGATGAAGCCGATTCGCAGGGCCTAGCCCGCATCCGCGTCTGGGCGCGAAAGGGCAAGGGATTCTTCCTCGACGCCCGCTACGGCGCCGGCCTTGATGGACTGCCTTTCCCCGCTTCCCCATCCGCAGCAAGCAAAGCCCTGTCCCCGGCGAGGAAAACACGCTAAAGAACTCTTCTCCTGTCGAGCCACCTCAAGTCGCATGTCCAAGAAAATCGTCATTACCGGAGGCGCCGGATTCATTGGATCCGCGCTCGCGCGCGCCCTGGTTGCACGGGGCGATGACGTCTCGGTGCTCGACAACTTCTCCTCAGGCAAGCGCGAGAATCTACAGGACCTGGCCAGCGCCCTTGCCGTCGTCGAAGGGGACATTCTCGACGCGGCCTTGCTGGACCGGGTCTTCGCGGGCGCGGACACCGTGTTTCACGAGGCCGCGATCCCCTCGGTACCGCGTTCATTGGCTGCGCCACTTGCCAGCCATACCGCCAACGCGACCGGAACGCTCAATGTGTTGGAGGCCGCACGTCGTCGCCGCGTTCGGCGCGTGGTCTATGCCGGCTCGTCATCGGCCTACGGCGAGCCGCCTAGCCTCCCGGTGGTCGAAACCATGGCGCCCGCGCCGCTGTCGCCCTACGCGGTGTCCAAGCTGGCGGGTGAGCACTACTGTCGGGTCTACGCGCGGGTGTTCGGCGTCGAGGCTGTGATCCTGCGCTACTTCAACGTGTTCGGGCCGCGCCAGGATCCGACCTCGCAGTATGCAGCGGTGATCCCGCGCTTCATCACGGCTGCCCTGGACAGCCGCCTACCCACCGTCTACGGCGACGGCGAACAATCACGTGACTTCTGTTTCATCGACAACGTGGTGGAGGCAAATCTGCGGGCCGCAGATGCCGACGCTGCATCAGGCAAGGTCTTCAACATTGCGTGCGGATCCGGCACCAGCCTGAATCGCGTTCTCGCCTTGCTCGGCGACGCCTTGGGCCGGCCCGTCGCTGCCCACTACGAGCCGTCTCGGCCTGGCGATGTCCGTCACTCGCTGGCCGATATTTCCCAGGCCAAGGCCGTGCTCGGCTACACAGGTGCGGTTAGCTTTCCCGCCGGGCTGACGCGGACCCTGGCGTGGTTCCGCCAGCGCACGTCGACGCCATGAGCGCCTGCCTGCTGAGCATGACCGGGTTCGGGCGGGGGATTGCCGCAACCGGCGCCCGGCGTCTGATGGTTGAGATCCGTTCACTCAACAGCCGCGGCAGCGACGTCAAAGTGCGCGGTCGCGATGGGGACATTCCGGCAGCCGTGGAGACGGAAATTGTGCGCGCGGTCCGCGCGCAAGTCGTGCGCGGCACGGTGAGCGTCACCATCTGGGAGGAGGGCATCGAGGCGCCGGAGGCTCTCATCGATCCTTCGGTCATCCGCCAGGCGCATGCGATTCTCGAGACCCTGCGCCGCGAACTGGGCCTGGCCCAGCCAGTCGATTTGGCCACCGTGGCCGCATTCTTGGCTGGCCCGGCGGCCCGCCGCGTCCGGCGCGACGATTTGACCTGGGACGCCGTGCGGCCCGCGATGGAGCAGGCTCTGCAGGAACACCAAGCCATGCGGGCCCGCGAGGGGGCCGTGCTCTCCGCCGATCTGCGCCAGCGGCTCGATCGTCTGCAGGGGCTGGCGGCAAAGATCGCCCAGGCCGCCGCAGGCCTGCCCACCCGCGCGGCCCGCAAGCTGGAAGAACGGTTGGCTACGGTAGCGACCAGCACCGCCGTCCTCGATCCGGGGAGGCTGGCTCAGGAGGTGGCCCTGCTGGCGGAAAAGCTCGACGTATCGGAGGAGCTGGTCCGCTTGCGCACGCATCTCGATCACCTGGGCGATCTTTTCGCCGCAACTGCGCCCGAGGCCGTGGGACGCAAGATAGACTTCCTTGTGCAGGAGCTTGGTCGCGAAATCAACACCATCGGATCCAAGGTCCAGGACGCCCCCATCGCCGCCCTGGTCGTCGCCAGCAAGGCGGAATTGGAGAAACTGCGCGAGCAAGCCCAGAATATCGAGTGATCATCCTGTATTCGACGAGACCCCGCTTGGCCAGAAAGAATGGAGATATGAGGTTACCTGATAGCAGCCACGGCCTCCTGCTGGTCATCTCCTCGCCGTCGGGCGCCGGCAAGACCACGCTGGCACGGCGGCTGGCCGGGGAGTTCGACCTTCGCTTTTCCGTCTCGTACACCACCCGCGAGCCGCGCAAGGACGAGGTCCAAGGGAAAGACTACCACTTCGTGAGCCATGCCCGCTTCGCCCAGATGGTCGAAGGTCACGAGTTCGCCGAATGGGCGATCGTGCATGGCAACCACTACGGAACCAGCCGAGCGACGGTGGACGCCTCACTCGCCGAGGGCGTGGATTGCCTCTTCGACATCGACTACCAGGGTGGCCGCCAGATTCGCCACCTGTGGCCCCAGAACAGCGTGCTGTGCTTCGTCTTGCCCCCGTCGATGAAGGAGCTGGAGCGCCGCCTGCGACAGCGGGCAACTGACGCCAGCGACGTCATCGAGCGCCGACTGGCCACGGCCCACGAAGAACTCACGCACTACGGTGAATACGACTACCTGGTCGTCAACGACAAACTCGACCAGGCCTACGCCAAGTTGCGCGCCATCTACGTGGCGGCCGGCTGCACGCGTGTCCGCAACGATGCACTGGCACAGGCCCTGCTGCGCGAGGCAGCCGTTCGTGTCGCTGTCCAAAAGCCGTGATGGAGATCATCGACGTCATCTGCGAAGCCGCGCAAAAGAGCGCCCCCGCCGCCGACATCGGGCTCATCCGTCGCTGCTATGACTTCGCCAAGCAACGGCACGCGGGACAGATGCGGCGTTCGGGTGAGCCGTACTTCGTGCACCCGTTGGGGGTGGCCAAGATCATCGCCCAGCTGAATCTGGACGTGGCCTCGATCTGTGCCGGGCTGCTACACGACTGCGTGGAGGACACCAGCGCCACCTCCGAAGACATTGGCCGTCTTTTCGGCGCCGAGATCCAGCGCTTGGTCGAGGGCGTTACCAAGCTGGGTCAGATCCCCTGGAACACACGCGAGGAGCGGCAGGCGGAGAACTTTCGCAAGATGCTGCTGGCCATGGCTCGGGACATCCGGGTCATTCTGGTCAAGCTGGCCGACCGCGTGGACAACATGCGCACCCTGCAGTACGTGTCGCGCGAGAAGCAGGAACGCATTGCCCGAGAGACCCGCGAGATCTACGCGCCCATAGCCAACCGGCTCGGTATCCAGTGGATGAAAGTGGAGCTGGAAGATCTCGCCTTCCGGTATCTCGAGCCTGAAGACTACCAGGATCTTTCGGCCAAGATGGAGGGCACGCAGGCAAGCCGCGATGCCTATATCGCCGAGGTTTGCCAGGAATTGCAGCGCGTGCTGGCCGCCGCCTCCGTTCCCGCTCAGGTGAGCGGGCGGGCCAAATCGTTCTGGTCCATCAACCAGAAAATGAAGCGAACCGGCCGCGAGCTAGAACAAGTCTACGACATCGTCGCATTCCGTATCATCACCGAAACGGTCCAGAACTGCTACGCCGCGCTCGGCATCGTGCACTCCAACTGGATACCGGTGCCCGGCCGTTTCAAGGACTACATCGCGCTGCCCAAGCCCAACCTGTACCAATCGCTGCATACCACGGTGATCGGGCCCGGGGCTGACCGCATGGAAGTGCAGATCCGCACCCCCGAGATGCACCGGACTGCCGAACAAGGCATCGCCGCCCACTGGCAGTACAAAGAGCCCACGGTGCTGGGTGCTGGCGAACGCCAGGCCTTTGCCTGGCTGCACCAGTTGATGGAGTGGCAACGCGACCTGAAGGATCCGACCGAGTTCATCCAGACGGTCAAGATCGACCTGTTTCAAGAAGAGGTCTTCGTTTTTACCCCCAAGGGCGACGTCAAAGCCCTGCCGAAAGGGGCAACTCCCATCGATCTCGCCTACGCGGTCCACTCCAAGATTGGAGATCACTGCTCGGGGGCCCGGGTCAACGGGGTCATGGTCCCCTTGCGCTACCCCCTGCGCAATGGCGATACGGTCGACATCATCACCTCAACCTCGCAGAAGCCGTCCAAGGACTGGCTGAAGTTCGTGGTGACCAGCCGCGCACAAACCAAGATCCGCCACCACCTGCGCAACGAGCAACGCGAACGCAGCCGTCGACTTGGACGTGACGTCCTCGCTCGCGAGCTACGTAACCACCATCGCTCGTTGGTGACAGCCGAGAAGGAGCGCCTGCTCGACAAGGCGGCTGCGGTGCTGCGCCTGAGCAGTGCCGACGATCTCATCGTTCACGTGGGCTACGGCAAAGTCCCACCCGAACAAGCCTACGCCGCCATCTATCCCCAGGCCCAGCCCGCAGACGCCACCACCGAGAAACTGCAAGACGCGGGCGTCGACGCGAGCGCGCAGGCCAGGCGCTTGGCCAAGCGCTCGGTAGGCGGCGTGCGTGTGCAGGGCGAAGCCGACATCGTGGTCCGCTTTGCCAAGTGCTGTAGCCCGGTGCCAGGCGATCATATCGTGGCCTTCATTAGCCGTGGGCGCGGCGTCATCGTGCACACACGGGAGTGCCCCAAGGCGCTCAATCTGGATCCCGCACGCGGGGTGGAGGTGTCCTGGGACGAGGACACCCGAATGCTGCGGCCAGTGACGGTGGCGGTCATCTCCACCGACCGCCCCGGTATCCTGGCCGCCATCTCCAAGTGCTTCACCGAGTTTGGGGTCAACATCGCCCAGGCCAAGTGCAAGACCACCGAAGACCGCCGCGGTATCAACACCTTCCAAGTCACAGTCAGTCACGTGGACCAACTGAAAAGAGTCGTGCGGGCCTTGCAGGGAATCGACGGTGTGATCTCGGCGGAACGACAGTGATCGCGTGGGGAGCCATTTGGCGTCTCTAGGCCCGCGCAGGCGACTATAGTAATCGGAACAGGAGGCCACCTTGACGCGCTCATCTTTCTCACCAAGTCTTTGCCGGTGGGTCGGCGCCTTCGCAGTGGTGCTCGGGACAATGCCTGCAGACGAGGCGGCGGCTCCACTCGCTTTTCCCGGGGCCGAAGGCTTTGGGGCGATGCCCCATTCCAGAGACGTTTCTACATTTGACCTCACGCTTCTCCCCTGCTAAGTCAAGCACTCCCATGGCATCGAACAGTCGTCAGACCTGGAAGCGCCGGCAGCGGCGGCACTCGAACGCCGGACGCAAGCGCAAGAACAAGGAAAGCTCGCGCTCGACGAAGTCTGAGGCCGACCTGTTCGCAGGCATGGGTGCTCCCGGCGAGCCTGCCCCCAAGAGGGCCACCAAGTAGCCCCCAACGCGGGACAGCACCCTATCCGCGCGTCCTGATCGGGTGCGCGGAACCCCTGTTGCTTTCGCCGGTGCCTTCGGCTTAGGATTCGCCCGCTTCGCTTCTGCTGAGGAATTGTTCCTTGCGGGTGGAGCGACTTCACCTCCAGGTACCGGATGAAAACCTGCCCAATCTGCAAGTCGAAGTACCCCGATGACGCCAATTTCTGTCCGCTGGAGACGTGTGCCACGGCAAATGGCCCGCAGCGGCTCGAATCCGTGCCTGACGCACCAGAGCCGCGCTTCAAGCCGATCGAGCGCATCGGGGGCGGCAGCACAGGGGAGGTGTGGCGGGCGCGCGACAGCCAGACCGGGACCGAGGTCGCCCTCAAGCTAGTAAACTCTGCCGTGCCGGGCTCGGCTGCTACCCAATCCCGCGCCGAACGAGAGTTCAAGCAATTGATGAGGGTTGGCAGCCCACGGGTCGCTACTATCATCGATTGTGGCCGACTGCCTGACGAGCGTCTTTACGTCGCCATGGAGCTCGTCCCAGGCGAATCGCTTGCGAGCGTGTTGCGGGCTGGTCCGGTCGACCTCGAGACCGCCAAGACCTTGGTCGGGCAGGTGGGCCAGGCACTTCTCGAGGCACAGAAGGCCGGTTTGGTCCATCGCGATGTGTCGCCCGGGAACGTCCTGGTTGGTCCGACCGGTGACGTAAAGGTCATCAATTTTCCGCTGGCCCCTCCGGTGACTGAAAAAGTGGCCGGTGACCCGGCCTATGTTTCGCCCGAACAGGCTCAGGGCAAGCCGGCTGACCAGCGTTCGAATACCTACAGCCTGGCGGCCATCTTCTACCACCTGCTGACCGGCGAAGCTGCCTTCCAGGCCGCTACGCCGCAGGCCGTGCTTGACATGCATGTCTCAACCCCGGTCTTGCCGCCCAGCCAGCGACGGCCTGACGCAGGAATTTCGGTCGAGGCCGACCGCCTCATCCTCAAGGCGATGGACAAGAGTTCGAGCCGCCGCCACCTGACCCTGCGGCTTTTCCTAACCGAGCTGGAGGGCGTCAAGGCAGCGATCCCAAGCAGTGGAGCGGCCAAGCCTGCCGGCGGCGACGTGGGGTTGGCCAAGACCATGCTCTTTGCCGGCAATCAGGCGGAAGTATCGCGCATGGTCGCCGATGCCAAGGCTGCCAACGCTGCCAGACCGGCCAGCGGCGAGCGTCCGGCCCCGGCACGCATCGAGACGGTCGCGACCCGGCCCGCTCCGAAGGCGCCAGCGGCATCGGCCGATCCCGCGATCCCGGTCATGGACACCATGGCAGCCGAGCCAGCGCCTCCCGCCGCCCCAGTTCGACCTGCGCGGGCTAAACCCGTTGTGGTTGCCGTAGCGCCGGCCGCCCAGCCGGCTGCGCCTCGCGTGGCAAGCCCGGCTCCCAAGCCGGCCCCGGCGGTGCAGCAGGCGTCCTCTGCGCAGCGGTCAGCCACACCGGTTCCGAGCGGTGGCGCGATCAAGCCTGCGGAAGCTGGCAAGGCCCCACCGCCCAAGTCTGGCGCCGCCTTCCGCGAAACGCTTTGGTTCAAGAAGGGGGACGTCGAGCAGATGGTGGCCGACGCCAAGGCCAAGCAGGTGGCCGCCGGCAAACCAGCTGACGAGGCCGAGTTGCCCACCGACGACGCGAGGCCGCTCGAAGATCGCTACGTCGATGACGGCTCTGTGACCACAGAAGATCGGAGGAAATTCTCCCTGCGGACCGGAGGAACTGCCACGGCCTTGCCCGCGGCGGTGGCCGCGATCCCCGGCGAGAAGATGAACGAGCGAGAGCTGGTGCAAGAGATTGGCCGCAGCCGGCGGATGGCCATCCTTCTCGTCGCAGCGGTGGTGCTCGTGGCCCTGGCTGTCGTGGTTGCCATGATGATGAAGGGCAGGGCCGGCAAGAACGTGCCTCCGACCCGTACCTTCCCGCCAGCGGCGGCGGCCCCTAGCGCCCCGTCAACGGCAGCCGCTCCGCCCGCGCCCGCTGCGGTCCCCGTCGCGCCGACGATCCCGACGACCACCGCGGCCACGTCGCCGGTCCGTGCAGCCGCGCCGACGCCCACTGCCCCTGAAAAGAGACCGGCCGCGGCTGGACTCGGCGTCGCCAAGCCCATTTCTGGTGGGGCGGTCAGCGGTGCCGGTCAGGAAGCCGCGTCCAACAAACAGCCAGCAAGACCCAAGGCGCCTCACCGGGGCAAGGGCGGCAAGAAGAGACACTAGACTGATGCCGTCATCCTACTCGTCGGCGATCTGAAGGGTCAGCTTCCGCGGCTGACCGTCGCGCAGAAAGTCCACCACCAACTCGGAGGCCGTACGCAGGCTGCTCAGCACATCGAAGGCCTGCTCGGGCTTCTCGATCGGCTTGCCGTTCACCTGCCTGACCACGTCGTTTGGCCGCAGGTCGACCGCGGCGTAGCAAGGATCACCCGGATAGAGGCGACGAATCTCCCAACCCTGGAAACGATTCTTGGCGATCTTTCGTTCCACTTCCGCACCGCCGGCCAACCAGCGTCCGATACCTGCGTCGGCGACACGAACCACCGCCGAACGCTTCAGCACACCCGGTTTCGCGAATGCCGTGCATCGAGCTGGCTCGGGAGGTGGCGGCTCGGCCACAGGGGAGGGCGAGGGGGATGCGGCAACCATAGGCGCAGGCCGCTCGCCCACGGGAGCTGGGCTGTCCGGCTCGGGCCTGCCTGTCGCGCAGGCCACGACCAGCAGCCCCATGGAGAGAGCCCCGCCCAGGGCGGCAGCAAGAGCAAATAGACGTCGAAGCATCATGCCAAACCATACTCTCATGGCGTTGCCGGGAATGCGAATCGCGCCCGCACGGCCGCCACCGCAGCGGCCGTGACCTCGTTTCGCGATGCAGAACCGTCGAGGATCACCACCGAGGCGTCGGCGCGTGCCAGCCGACGGTAGTTGTCTGCCACACGGCCAAGGTAGGAATCCGCGTCGTAGCGTTCTTCGGGACGCCCAGCCAGGAGCCTGCGCTGCGCCGCCAACTCGACGGGGATGTCGAGCAGAATGGTCAGATCTGGCGGTCGAACCCCTCGCGCCAGTAGGGCCACCCACTCGCGATCAGCCTCTTCGGCCTGGTAGACCAATGAGGACATGAGATAGCGGTCCGAGACCACGTCGGTTTCCGCCGCAAGGAGGGGTTCGATCTCACGTTGCAGATGGTCAATCCGGTCAGCGGCAAACAGCAGCGCCATGGTCCGCCCGTCAACCGAGACGCCACCCGGCATGCGATGTTGGCCAAGAAGCACCTCGCGCAAGAGATGACCGATGGGGCCAGCGCTGGGCTCACGTGTCGACACGGCGGTGTGTCCCTGCTGGCGCAGGTATTCGACCAGCCGCTCGGTCTGCGTGGTGGTACCCGAGCCGTCGATGCCCTCCAGGACGATCAGTCTGCCGCGGGTCAAGGGTTCACTCCTGGTGATCTTCTACACCAATCCGCGCCCTTGCCGAGCGCCCGTGATCCGATACTCTTGCCCTGTGTCCAGTCTTTGCGTGAGAAAACCAGTGGGACATGCGCCCGCAAGGTTCGGCCTTTGCGCCGCGGTGGCGCTTTTTTTCGCCCTGCCGGCCTGCAAGCGCTCGGTCCAGGTGTCAAGAGTGCGGCCGGCTGATGTCACGAGCGCCTCCCCCCGCGGCGTCCTGTGTGTGGAGCAGCCGGATGCTTGTCTGTACTGCGTCGGCCGCGACGGAGAGGCTGCCTTCCTGGAGGCCTTTCAGTCCCGGCCCCACGTGTGTGACCCCAAGGATCCTGAGGAATGCGTGGAGTTTTGTTCCTTGCTGACTCCGCCCTGTGCCTTGCCATGGACACCCGGACCGCACTGTGTGCTCGATTCTGAGCTGGCCTTCCATCGGGCCCGGTTCAACCGAGACACGGCCGATCGACCGGAGGTGATGCTCTCTGGGCGAGTGACGGATGAAGCGGGCCGCCGGCTGGAGGGCGTCCATATAGACGTCTGGGTCGCGCGGGGTACGCAATTCACACCGCTGGGCGACGAAGTTTCGGCCAGGGACGGCACCTTCAAGCTTCACCTGCGCAATGGTCCGTGGACCTATGCCCTGCGACTGCGTCGCCAAGGCCTGGCCAGCGAGATCGTCGACCGTCTGGCGCCCGACAAGCTTGGCGCGGCCGGCCCTATGCCCGTGCGGACTTTTCGCATGGGCCCGGAGTCGCTCGCGCGGGGCCGCGTGACCGACTCCGAGACCGGTGCCCCGGTGGTGGGTGCATTGCTGCAGGCCGTGCGTACGCCGGAGGATGTCCTTGAGGTCAGTGAGGCCCGCTCGGGTGCCGACGGAACCTTCGTGCTGGGCGGCCTGGAAGCCCGCCGCTATTCACTGCGCGTTTCCAAATTTGGCTGGAAGTCGGTCACCACAAAGAACGCGTTTAGTGCCCCTGCGGCGCGACTGACGGTGAAGCTGTCGCACGGAACCGTGATCCGCGGCCTGGTACACAACGCTGATGGGTCGCCCGAGCCTAATGCCACGGTCGCGGCGGTGCTGTCCGACGTCCCTGGCGCGCCGACCCTGCCCATCTTCTGGACCACGGATTCGGAAGGGAACTTCGCCCAGGACCATTTCGCTCCCGGAACCTACTATCTGTGGGCCCGTCGAGGCGATATGCTGGCCTATCCCCCTGAAAGGATCGAACTGGCCGAGAAAGGCGATGTCACCGTCGAGCTTCGTCTCGACCACAAAGGGGCGCGTGTTACCGGCCAGGTGATTCCCCGGACTGGCTATCGTTTGTCATCCGATACCCGGGCGCTCCTGCTGGGCCGCGCACCCTCACTGGCCTTCCCCAGGCCGGCGGTCGGTGCTCTGGATCAGGACGGGCGCTTTCTTGTCACGGGCGTGTTGCCGGGGCGCTACGAACTAAGTGTCCGAGAAGGGACAAAGACGCTAACCATCGCGCAAGGTCCCCGGGATGTGGAGGTTCCTATCGATCCCGACACGACCGTCGCGTTGAGGGAACCGGTCGTGGTGAGGGCGCAGCTCGCAGAGTAGGGAGCTAGTTGAGCACGCGAAAACGATCCAGACAATCCGCCAGGATCTGCTGGCTCTCCTTCTCGAAGGCGTAGAAACGAACGGCCATGCCGGAGATAGAGCGGGTCAGGCCTTCCTTCGCGTAGTTCATGAAGTAGTGATTCTTAACTTCACCGAGCGCCACGATCTCGGCTGAGCTGTCGGCGCTGAGGAACGAAACCCGCACATGGGCTCCCAGGGGAAGGGGTTCGGTCATCTCAACGAAGATGCCGCCGGCTGAGACGTTGCGGGCCACACAGTCCAGCTCGCCGAACAAAATCGACTCCAGCCGCACCGGAAAAACCTTGTCGAAGCGTAGGTGCCGGCGCTTTTCTTCGACGGGAGGGAGGAGTGCTCGGTCAACAGAATCGCTGTGTCTCATGCCGACACAGTGGCATGACCCACAATGAAGTCAAAAAACCTACATGTATGTTTTTCGGCAATCCTGCCAGATCTATCGTGACCATACGTTATGCTAAGCGTTGAAGAAGCACGGGGGTTTTGTTACATTGATTCCCGGCGTGGGATTCGCCGTCGAATGCTCTCCAGTCAACGGACGACCCGGAACGATGTCGCACCAACCCCTGGTCAGGTCGAAGGCCTGGTGGTTGCGGCGGGCCGGCCCTCCGCTCGGCCCCTGGTGGAGTTCCTCAAATCCGAGGGCATCAACGTCCAGGTGGCGGACAGCGCGGACCTTGCCTTCGAAGAGGTGCTTCTGCACCGCCCGAATCTGGTGCTGATCGAGACGCGGGTGACAGCGGCGGGAGGCGTTGATCTCTGTGCACGCCTTAAGGCGAACGCCCGCACGCACTTCGTTCCAATCGTCTTGTGGACTGACGACAAGAGCCGCGAGGCTGCGCATCTGCGCGCCGTGAGCGCGGGCGCGGATGCGATCTTTTCCCCCGCCACCAGTGTCGACGAACGGCGGGCTCGTCTGTGGGCTCTCTTGCGAACTCAGGTGCTCTACCGGCGCGAGGAGAGGAAGCGCATGGTTCAGGGCGCCGCCATGCGGGACCGACGCCGCTGGGTGGGTGGGTTGATTCATGACCTGCAAAACTCCATTGGCGCCGTGCAAGCGAATTTCGAGTTCTTGGCCCACGAACTGGCGTCCCTCGGTCGCGTCTCCTCCAAGAGTGAGGTCGATGAGTGTGTTCAGGACTGCCGCGCCCTGTTTCGTGATATGGCACGCGGCCTGCGCACGGTTCTCGACTACGACCGATTCGAGTCGGAGCGGGTCGCCCTACGCGAAGAGCAGGTCTTCTTGGTCGATCTCGCCGAGGAAGCCAAGGCCGCGATCGAGTCCTCGAACGGCAGCCGCAACACGACCATCGCCATCGAGACAGGGGCCAACGTTCAGCCGGTGCAAGGTGACCCTGACTACCTTCAGGCGGCGCTCGCAAACTTGATCACCCACGTCTTGCGCCAGCCAGGCAACCGCCAATGCCGGATCCACATTTCCAGTGCGGGTGGGTTGACCCATGCCAGTGTGGGCGGCGATCATGACCGCATTCCGGCGGAGCAGCGCACACGCATTTTCGAGCCCTATTCCCAGGGAGGCAAGCATTCCCCTATCGGTCACGGTCTGGGGCTCGCTCTGGCAAGGCTGATTGTCGAGGTGCACGGCGGGACCATCTGGGTAGAGGACATTCCCCGAGGCGGATCAGCCTTCGTCATCGAGCTCCCTTCGAGCGGGCCGCCGTCGAGGCTGCGCACGGCAGGATGATCGCCGCGGCTTCTCGGTTGGGACGACCGGCGGCTGTGCTCGCCACGGTGTTCGCTGTGCTGGTCGCGGCGCAGGTCGGCTGGGGCGGCAGGGTCGATGATTTGTCCAAAGCACTCCTGACCGATCCCAGCTTCAAGGTGCGGGTCCAGGCTGCGCTGCTCTTGGGCAAGCTGCTTGACAAGGCTGGAACGGACGCGCTCATCAAGGCCCTGGGCGATGAGAACAATTCGGTGCGTGCGATGGCAGCGCAGTCGCTGGGCAAGCTGGGGGGCGCGCCAGCTGCGGCGGCGCTGAAGGCGCTCCTCGGACGAGAGAGCGATTCTTTCGTCCGCGCCCAGATCAAGGTCGCGCTTTCGACTCTCGAAGATCAGGAGAGCAAAGACCGGACGATCTTCGTAACCTTCGGCTCGTTTTCCGGAGGCGCGAAGGCGGCCGATTCTGCGTTGCTCACCTTGCTGCAGAGCTCGCTGCAGCAATCCCTCGAAAAACTGGACAAACTGACCTTCGCCTCGGACGCCGCAGCCTCCAAGGGACGGGACCGCACCAGCCACGTCGGCTTCCTCATTGACGGCAACGTGGCCCGCCTGGAGGACCTTTCCTCAGCGTCGGGGGGCAGCGCGGAGACCAGTTGCGAAATCAAGGTCATGGTTGCGCGCTGGCCGTCGAGGAGCGTGATCCTGTGGACCAGCGCCGGCGCAGCCGTGCAAGGGGGCAGGCGCGAGGCCGACAAACTAAACGCCCGACGCGATTGTATCAAAGCTTCTGCAGGCCAACTGGGCGACAGCCTCCTTGAGTTCTTCCGTTCTCAAGGTGGTTAGTCGGGATCCGGGAGGAGAGACAAGCATGACCAAGCAAAACGAAAGATCCGACAGGCCGGCGTTCGCACGTAAGCGCAAGCTGCGCAACTATCTGCTCGACGTGGGACTGCAACTCCGGTACACGGCCTTCATCATTGCGGTGGCCGTGGTTCTCACCGGCGTTCTCGGCTACAAGGTCTACCAGGCCACGCAGGAATCGTCGCGCATCGTCATGATGACGGTTCAGGCCGATCCGGCTGCCGGGGCCGAGTTGCAGGCCCAGTTCCGATCCAGCGACCGCATCGTTCTCTATGGCATGGCGGGATTCGGCGTCGTTCTCGTGCTCTCCATAGCCGCCGCAGGCATCTTTCTGACCCATAAGGTGGCGGGGCCGCTTCACAACATCGCCACCACCTGCGGACAGATTCGCGACGATCACTTACCGCCCGTGCTACGCCAGCTTCGCCGCGGGGACGAGCTGCAGTCTTTTCACGCCCAGTTCGCCGAAATGTACGCGGCCTTGCGTACCCGCGCAGTCGCCGACGTCGCAATCCTCGACAAGGCCATCGCCGCCATCGAAGCCCAGGTCACGCGTTCTCCCGAGCTCGACCTGGTGCTGGCCGAGCTACGCGAGCAGCGCATCCGGAAACAGCTTAGTCTCGCGCCCACGTCTGAGTGAGCCGCCTCGGTTCCGGGAGCCGGATCCGGTTCCGAATCCGGGACCGGCTGCCGGATCCGGCTCGGGCCACCGGCCACCGGTCCCGCCGCCGTCAACCCGGCCGCTCAACCAGCTACCAAATTGCGAGAGGCGGTACTAGGCACGAAGCACGCTTGGGAAGATAGACTCTGGCCATGAAGACCCATGCCTTCCTGTTCTTGGTGCTAGCGCCGATCCTGGCGTGGGCTGGCGATTTCCAGATCGACAAAGGATTCTGGAAGGTGCTGGCCCAGCCCAATGCGCGCTGGGAGCTCGCGAAAGCTGCCCCCGACAAGGGGCACAAGCCTGCGGTGGTCCGGATCGAGCCCTACGACGTTCGCGTGGTCGACGGCGCCAGCGTCGCTCGGCTGCGATGGGCGCACGTCCTTGACGGGTCCGCGAAAGACATCGGCGATAGCGATGCCGGTCGCTACACGCAGGTGGCGGTCACCGTCGCGGGGATTTACCTGCTGTCCGCGGAGATGGACGATGCGGCGGTCGCGAAGGCGCTCAAGCGCAAACCCTCGCGCTCCGATCCACCCCGAGCGTACGTTGGCACCGGCCAGAACCAGGGGAGATTCTTGACCATCGAGAAGGGGCCTGACGGGCCGATGGCTTGCATGGGCGCCCCCACCGAGAAAGAAGCCGCGAAGGATCCTGGCGTCGGCGAGGTGTGCGTCTCGGCCAACAAGGGCGTCGTGTTTCTGGGCGGCGGGTGGGCGCCCGCGGGGCGGATCTGTTCCAGTCTGACCAGACGCCAAGCAGTCTTTTTACGCGTGTCTTGGAATTCCCCGCACCAAGCCGGACCCGGGGCCGGCCCTAGTTGACATAATATCTGTTATCGGACATTTGGCTGGACCGTCAGGCCGCGACCCAGTCACGAAAAGAGATGCACTGGCCCGTTAGCCAGCCTCGGACTTCTTCTCTCTCGCGACCAGAAATCGTAGCTGCCAAACCAGGGTCAGTGCCTCGAAGAAGATCGAGCCCGACATCTTGGACAGGCCCACGCGGCGGTCGACGAAGAGAATCGGCAATCTGAATCGTCGCCTCGGGCACGGCCGCCCGCACGGCGGCAACGACGGGCTCGACGCATTCGCGCTCATTCTGTGATGCCGGCGGTCGGCAAGCGCAGTTGTGGCCTGGCCTTCGGCGTCCAGACGAAGGGCCCGACTGGACCTGCCTTCCGACCAGCCATGATGGAGCGCGGTTTGGGGAAACTGCTAGACTTACGCTATGTCGTCTGCCTCGACGAAATCCCGGCCCGCAATCTACGAGGACATCCTGCGTCTTCCAGAGAACGTGATCGGAGAGATCGTCGATGGCGAGTTGATTGTCTCGCCTCGACCGGCCTCACGCCACGCCATGGCCAGCTCGGCGATCGGGGGCGAGTTGGCGGGGCCGTTTCACAGGGGACGTGGCGGCCCAGGCGGCTGGGTCATCCTCTTTGAACCCGAACTTCACCTAGACGCGCAGGTGCTGGTGCCCGACCTGGCAGGCTGGCGCCGCGAGCGCATGGCCACATGTCCCGACGTGGCCTACTTCTCCCTGGCACCCGACTGGGTGTGCGAGGTTCTCTCGCCCGCTACGGCTCTCATCGATCGGACCCGCAAGCAGCACATCTATCGCGAGCACGGCGTGTCCTGGCTGTGGTTTGTTGATCCATCTGCACGCACGGTCGAGGTCCTCAGCCGTGGTGAGCGCGGCTGGATGGTCACCGATACGTTTGGCGGCGAAGGCGAGGCGCTGATTCCGCCGTTCGACGCGGTGGCGTTCGACATCGGCGCGCTCTGGGACATCAACTCCCCGGCTGGCCAGGCGCCATGATTTCATCCTCCCGATTCCGCCGTCCGGCAAGAGCAGTTGAAGAGGGGAAGTTCCCGTAGGACTTCCGCGCTCGAAGCCTGCGCTCAGACTTTCCAGTTCTCGACGGTGAGACCAGAGATCGAGCCGTCGAGCAGGGCGCCGTCGTTCGTCACCAGCGTGGCCCCCAGGTCAAGCACGGTCGCCGCGATCAGCATGTCTAGGTCCGCTTTGTTGATGCCCTTCGCGCGCAGCTCCGCCTTCAAGCGCCCAAAATGCGCCGCTGCCCCGAGGCTGAGCGGCACGATCTCCAGCGGCTCCAATTCCTTCTCCAGGTGGCGGCGGTTCGCGTCTCGTCGCGTGGAGCGCTCCACGCCGTAAAGCAGCTCCGCCACCACGACGATACTGGTCACCACTCGTCCAACTCGCCCGGCTTCATTGGCCCGGGCTCGGACGCCTGCCTCACCGTTCAGGATGTAGACTAGCGTGTTGGTGTCAAGCAGCCAAGTCACAGGATCTCAGGCGTATCCGCGTTTCCACCAGCGTCCCGTCCCTCGCGCAGAATCCGGATGATCTCCTCGGTGGACTCGCCTTCCCACGGTCCCGCCGCTGCCATGCGATCACCCAGGCCGGGCGCCGGCTCCTCCCTGCGAGCGGTGACCACCCGCAACTCCACGTCCAGCTCGTCAAGGTGGGCGCGCACCGGATGCGACGGGTCGTGTCTCAGCTTTGCCAGCGCTTCTTCCAGCGCTTTCGGAATTTGTGTTTGCGGTGTGGCCATTGGACTGTCTCCGTATCTTAAGCGTAGCACGAAGGCGCTTTCTCCGGCGTGAGCCATGGAATAGTCCGCTTTCCCCTGTACCTCGTTCAGGCTCCCCAGCTAATAGGGACACCCCCTAACTGGCGCCTCGGCGGGGCGCAGATGGGGTAGACTGCGTCAGGCCGCGGCCCAGCGACGAGAAATGCACTGGCCCGTTAGCCAGCCTCGGACTTCTTCTCCCGCGCGACCCGAAATCGTAGCTGCCAAACCAGGGTCAGTGCCTCGAAGAAGATCGAGCCCGACATCTTGGACAGGCCCACGCGGCGGTCGACGAAAAGAATCGGCACCTCGCGCACCTGGAATCCGGCGCGCAGAGTCCGGTAGGTCATCTCGATCTGGAACCCATAGCCGCGGGCGTTGACTGCCCCGAGGTCGATCCCGTGCAAGGTCGCAGCCTTCCATGCCTTGAACCCGGCCGTCAGGTCGTGAACCCCGACCCCAAGAGCCAGGCGGGCGTAGAGCCCGCCGCCGCGGCTGATGATCCGGCGGCCCAGTCCCCAGTTTTCGGTGCCGCCGCCCCGCACGTAGCGCGACCCAACCGCCATATCGGCGCCCTCTTCCAATGCCTGCAGGAGCCGCGGCACGTCGGCCGGATTGTGCGAGAGATCTGCGTCCATCTGCACAATGCGTTCCCAGCCTTCCGCCAGCGCCGCGCTGAAGGCATGGAGGTACGCCGCACCCAGGCCGGCCTTCTGCTCCCTGTGCAGCACGCGCACCTGCGGGTCACGCGCCGCGATCTGGTCGGCCACGGCGCCGGTCCCGTCCGGCGAATTGTCGTCAACTATCTGAATCGTCGCCTCGGGCACGGCCGCCCGCACGGCGGCAACGACGGGCTCGACGCATTCCCGCTCATTGTAGGTTGGGATGACGATGAGTGTTCGTGGCAAGACCGGCTCTCGACGGTGAGGAGTTTCTTCCGGACTAGGTGTTGGGCGCGCGGCCGGCGAGCGCAGCTCGCACGTCGGCCTCATCCGACCGTACCATCATTTCGATAAGTTCGCGGAACCGCACACGCGCCTTCCAGCCCAACTTGGCTGCCGCCTTGCTGGCGTCCCCGCGCAGGTGGTCCACCTCGGTCGGACGCAGATAGCGCGGATCGGTCTCGACGTGTTTCTTCCAATCCAGACCCAGCGCACCAAACGCAACGTCCAGGACTTCCCGCACCGAGTGCGATTCACCCGTCGCGATGACGTAGTCGTCAGGCCGGTCCTGCTGCAGCATCAGCCACATGGCCGCGACGTAGTCGCCGGCAAACCCCCAGTCGCGTTGCGCGTCCAGATTGCCCAAGAACAACTTCTTGTCGAGCCCATGCAGGATGCGGGCTGCGGCGCGCGTGATCTTGCGCGTGACGAACGGTATGCCGCGCCTGGGAGACTCATGGTTGAACAGGATCCCGCAGCAGATGAAAAGGCCGTAGGCATCGCGGTAGTTCTGGCACAGTTGGTGGGCAAACACCTTGGCGCAGGCATAGGGGCTGCGCGGCCGAAACAACGTGTCTTCGTTCTGGGGCGGCGGCGACGAGCCGAACATCTCGCTGGAAGACGCCTGATACAGGCGGCAGCGCGCCCCGCTTTCCCGCACCGCCTCGAGCAGCCGCAAGGTTCCCATGGCCACCGTGTTGGCCGTGTAGTCGGGCACGTCGAAGCTGACCCGCACGTGGCTCTGCGCGCCTAGGTTGTAGATCTCCGTCGGTTGGGTAGCCTGAATGATGCGGTTGATGGAGCTGGCGTCGTCGAGATCGCCAAAGACCAGGCGCAGCCGGTAGTCGGCGCTGTGCGGATCCTGATAGATGGGCTCGATGCGCTCGGTGTTGAATGAGCTTGAGCGCCGAATGATGCCGAAGACCTCGTAGCCCTTGGCCAGGAGAAGCTCAGCTAGGTACGAGCCATCCTGACCAGTGATTCCAGTGATAAGTGCGCGCTTCATGGCGCCCCCTCTTCCTTGAAAGAACTCATTGAGCTTTCATACCGCAACATCGCGAAACGACGCCAGTTTTTCTGTCCGCTACTGTCCGCGACCGGATGCCCTACCCGGCTTGTCTCGGGTGTCGGCTCCGTTCCCGTCTAGGGCTTCGCGGAGCGAGCGTTTTGAAGCCACGACCTCGGCGGTAAGATCGCTCAGCTCCTCTAGGACACGGGTCGCGTCTTTGGCTTTGGTTGACACGCCCCCAACCTCGACCGTCGCCCCGTATGTCGTCACCACGAAGACGCGGACGGCTTCGAAACGCTCAGCCGGAAAGGCGCCCCCGTACAGCTCGACCAAATCGATCACGTCCCGGGGCGCGCGGCTGCGCAGCACTGCCGCGGCCCAGGTGCCGAGCAACTTGGCCTGGAAGTTCCGGAAGGTCCCAAGTATGGCCGCCGGGCTTATGCCCGGGGGAAAACGGTTCGAGGCAAAGGGCGAGTAGAAGGCTTCAGGTGCCGCGCGTCCGGCCAGGGCGCGCGATTGGGCCATGCGGTAGATGACCGTGGCGGCCACGCCCGGATCCTTGAGCAGGTCACGTGCGTCGCGTGGGGTTGCCCCGTCCGGGCGGAGGACATATCGATTCTCACGCACATTGGCGAAGATTTCACGCTGTGCGGTTGAGCCCTCTTCAACCTGGATCACGCCAGCCGGGCCGGTTCCCACCCGCCACTCGCGCGCGATGGTCTCCATTGCAATGCGGAAACCTTCGACGAGGACCGGCGAAGGCGCGGGGGCGTCGGTGAGTGCCCCACCCGTGCCGACAAAATGCGCGACATAGGTAGCCAAGCGGCCGGCCAGGGTTTGCACCAGCGCCTTGTCGGCAGAGGGATCGGCAGGCAAGCCGATCCACGGCAGATGTGGCCGCGGCTGTGGGCCGCCGAAGGTCTGGGCCAATGCCAGTCCGAGTCCGTAGGGCTGTCGCTCCAGCCCCAGGACCAGGCAGGTCGGCTCCGCAGCATTGCGTTGCGCAGTTGCCGTGAACCGTTGGCCGTCAACGCTGGCCTCGCGAACGAACTGCTTGACCAAGTAGGATGTGCGCACCATCTCGAAAGCGAAGCTCGACTCGAGCAGCCGGGGAAGTGGCTGCACAGCCTCGTCTTTGATATCGAGACGGCGCACGACAGGGAGTGCGCCATCCGACTTTCCCGCCACGGGCGCGAACAAGACGTATGAATCGGCGAGACCGAGCGGTTTGTTGGGATCGGAGCGACAGCCGCCCACAGCCACAACCACGAAGCAAGCGGCGAGTAGAAAGGATGGCCTGGACATCGCCACCGACTCTAGCACCCCCTGACGCGATCGCGATACGTCGCTGAAGGGGATCGCGGTGGCATTGATTTGTCGACCAAACCGACGAAGATCAAGAGAAGACCCTCGCGATGCCCGTAACCCGCGCCAGCGCTCGCCTTTGTCCGGCCCTGCTGGCCGCGCTCTTGCTCGGGGCCTTGGCGCCGGCGCGACCCGCGGCGGCTCAAGGCGCGGCTGTGCTCCCGGACCTCAGCGCCCCGCCAGAACTCAGCGTGGAGGCTGCTGCGGTGTCCCTGCTCCTGCGCTCCTATCTGAAACCTGGCGAGCGCCATCTGGTGCCGCGGCACGAGCTCGCCCTCGCCATCGAGGCTTTCACCGGCCGTGCCCCGCGTGGCAGCCTGACCGTGACCCAAGACCTGGCACCTAGGATCGCTGAGCAACTCGGTGCCGACCGCATTCTGGTCGCGCAGCTGCAACAGTCTGCCAAACACTTGATGGTGGCCGGCCTGGTCTATGGCCCCGCGGGCAAGCGCGTCGGCCGCATTTCGGTGGGCGCGGCCATGGGTGAGATCGGCGACATGGCTCGCCAGCTCGCCCTACATCTGGCCCCCGCTATCGGCGCCACCGTCGTGGAAGGCCCGGCCGTGGGCCTGGCTGATCTGCGCCCATTCGTGGCGGCACAGGCCGCGTTGCTGGTTGGTGACGCCGCCGCCGCGGCACGCGCGATCGAGGTCGCGCTGCCCAACACGGCCGCAAATCTGCCCGGCGTGCTTGACCTTCTTGGCTCCCTAGCCGACGAGCCCGGCCTGCTCAAACAGACGCGGGTGCAGGCGCGCATGCTCATGGGCGACTGGGCCGCCGCGGTTGAACTGGCCGAAGAAGGCCTGGCGGCTGATCCCAAGAACGTCGCTCTGCGTGCCGCCAAGGCCCGCGCCAAAGTCGCCCTAAGGGATTTTGACGCTGCCGAACGTGAACTCGACATGCTCGAGGGTGCGCGCAACGTGCCGGCCGTGGTGGTGGCAAGGGCCGCGCTGGCCGTCGAGCGCGGCGATTCAGTGGCAAAGCGCGACGAGGCGCTGTCGCCCTTGCTGGGTCGACCCGCCTCCGAGTGGCGCGTGGTTCTTCCCCTTGTGGCCAGATCGGCCCCCGGGACCTTTGGGCCGCAGGTGGAGGCGGCTGCCCTGGCGGCCGCACAGAAGCTCGCGCCCCAGGAGCCGGGCCTGGCGTCCACCGTGGCTGCGCGCGCCTTGACCGGCGGCGCGGCAGTCAGTCAGGCGGCTCCTCTCATCAAGGTTCAGGATTTGAGCACGGAGCAAGTTAAGGCCGTCAGCGCTCGCCTGGACAAGGTGGGCGGGGCGGACCCGGCGGCGGCAGCCCTGAGCCAGGAAATCAAGTCGCGCCAAGCCGAATCGGAACAGGTCCGCGCCGCTGCTGGCGGGGCGGAGAAGCCCGTGGGGCCGCCCTCGACGCTGGCGAGAAACCTGCATACGCTCCTGCAGAAGTTCGACCTGCTTTACGAGCCGACGCTGACTGCGGTGACCATCGCGCCTCTGCCGGGAAGCGGTCAACCCTTCTACTGGCCCTTCTTGGTCCGGTCCGAGCGGCTTTCGGGCGGCTTGTTGGAAGCGCTCATGCGCCCGCCCTGGGAGCTTTCTGCCTCGCGCTCGCAGGTCCGCACCGAGGAGATTTCTGCCAGCAGAGCCACGGAAGACGCGCTTGCGGTCCTGGCGCACGACATGGGCAGCGAGGCCGTGCTCATGTACCGCATCCGGCCGGCTGGGCTGGCGGCCCCCTGGGTGAACGTCGATCTGATTCTATTTGATGTTTCCAAGCAGAAGGTGCACAGAGCCAGCGGCGCACTCATCGGCCGATCCACGGGCCTGGTGATGGTCAACCCCCTGATCGCCGGCCTGTGCGTGCTGGCGCTGCTGGGGTCTGTGGCGTGGGTGGTCGTGCTCTCGTTCCGCGGTACCATCGTGGTGCGTGTGCAGTGGGATCCCGATTCCAAGGAGGAGATGTTCTCCGTCCTCATCTCACGCAGCACCAAGACGCCGGTGATTGAGAACCCCACCGCGTACAAGAAAAAACTGGACTGGCTGGGTCAACGCAAACGGCGCTTTGAGGCCTGGCACATCGAACGCAGCACGACCTTTAGGGGCATTCCCAAGGGCAAGTACTTCGTTCATTTGTATGGCATCTACACCCGAGGTCGCCAGGTTCTGGTCTTGAGCGAACCCTTTGAGACGGTCGAGGTGGTTCCCCGCAAGACCGCGTTCGCTGTTTTCAACCTGGAGGCATCCGAGGCAGAATTCAAGATCACGGTGGTGGACGACAGCGGCCCGGTCGAAGGGGCACGCCTGTGGCTCGACCAGGATCGCGCCAAGGCGGTGGGAACGCCCAAGGAAGGCAATGTCACCCTGAAGGTGCCCAAGGGCTATCACGTCATCCACGTGACCGCGAAGGGGATTCATGTGGAGCGGCCGTATCACGTGATCAAAGCCAAGATCCACGAGATGACGATCAACCTGGTTTGGGAGCGACGCCAGGAACACGTCTCGCGGGCGCTTGAGCGCCAGGTCGACGACGCCCTCCCCTACCTGACCGTGTCGCGCAAGGCCCCGGGCGCCTCGCCGGGCACGGCTTCCTCAGCCGGCCAGCGGCCGTCAGCTAGCCCGGACGCAGCGTCTGGTGCGACCGGCGACGCGATCGAAATCTCGCTGCCGGCCGGCGCCCCGGCGGGAAGCATTCAGGGGCCGCTCCGTCGCCCATTGCAGGCGTCACCTGCTCCGGCCGCGGCACGGCCCGTTCAACCTACGCGCGGGCCAACACCCGCTGCCCGTCCGGCTGTCGCACCCACCGTCCTTGCTCAGCCCTCTGCCCGACCCTCACCGGGGCGGCCGCAGACAGCCGCGACAGCGGGCAGAATGACTCTCCGGCCGCTGGCCCTGCAAGCGGCCGCGCCGAGCGGCGCGAGCGAGCCACCCGTGGATCTCGATGCGCCAGCCAACCTGGCACCCGCCTTGCCCGTGGACCTGGGTGCGCCTGTCGATCTGGTGGGGCCATCGGCCCCCGACCGCCCAGTGGACCTCGTGCCCCCGACCAAGCCGTGGCGGACCCGGTAGCGCGAAGAACGGTTCTTGCGATCAGGGCTCAGCGCACAGCAGACGAGTGTTGGTTCTGTCGCAAGTATTTGGTGTCGTCGTCGGGTTGCCAAACCACTCAGGCCCACCGGAAAGGTTCGCGTTGCCGTACAGCCCGTGGGCTGCGGCGCTTGATGTGCTCCAGTCCTGGCACGAAGCATCTGCTGGGCTGGCTGAGCCGGGATCCTTGGCTCCTGACCAAAAGCTGAAATCGCCATAGAGGCTGCCGTCCGCCACCAAATCGACCGGTGCGAGCAGGTTGTTCGTCGTCAAATCGTTCGGGCTACGGAAAACGAAGACGTCGTCAACCCGCTTCCACGGTGCGCCGCCCATGGTGAGGCGCGAAGCCGCCGTTGCCGTGCTGGTGGCGAGCAAGGCGACGAAAACGGGGGCGTTTGCAAGATTGGCCGCGGCGGCGTCGGCCCGGCAGAAAGCGTCCGCGTTGGCGATACCGCCGGATGGCGACCATCCTGAGGCGGTGACGAAGACATGGCGGCCCGGCAGCGGCGCGGGGTTGATGTCCCCCGTCGCAGTGGAGTTGAAACAGTACAGCCGAACTGCAGTTGAACAGCCATTCGTCATGAGTTGGCTGTGGGCCCAGTAGCCGCTGCCCGCAATGGCGTCTCCCACATAGAGGCTTCCGGCGGGGTCCGTGTAGTCGCCGCACTGGCTGGCAAAGCTTGAGCCGTCCTGGTTGCCACCGGTCGCGACCATGACATGGCCCGGCCCCACATCGTTGCCCATCTCGTCGATCCGCGGCGGGTAGTACAAGACCTGGTTCGTGAGCACACCCAGTGTCGCTAGGTTGCGCGCGAAGGGCCGACCATCCACGCGCACCCAGCCTCCGTTGCCGACCCTGGACTTGGCATCCACGGCGCTGCTCGACAGCCAGGCCCGGTAGTTTCCCGGCAGGCCGGCCGCTGCCGCACGCTTCGTGCATTCAACGTCCGCGCCCGCCACGCCGCCCAACTTTCCAGGAATCACCATGCTCGACGTGACGAACATGTAGGCCTGCGGGCCGAAGGTGGCCGAGACGACGACGTCGCTGGTAGGTGCAAACGTGCATACGGGGGACGTGCCACGGCAGGGCCCCTCGGTCCAGCCGATGAAGGTGAAGCCAGGATCGGGTTTTGCCGACAGCGCGATGGTGGACCCAGCCGGATAGGGGACAGGCGCGCACGAGCCAGAACAGGTCAGGCTGTTGTCGGCCGAGCGCAAGCTTCCAGTCTGGCCGGCCAACCCCAAGGCGTTGAGTCCCACTTCAACCATGAGTGGTGTGACCGTGACGGCGTTGAATGTCGCCGCCACCGTGGTGGACGAGGTCAGCACGACCGTGCATGTGCTCGCGGCGGCACATCCGCCGCCCATCCAGCCCCCGAATGTCGAGGAGAGGTCAGGCTTGGCCGTCAAGGTAACTGTGGGTGCCGAAGGCGAGCCGGGCGGCTCAGTGGTCGGGTACCGGCCCGTGCAGATCCCTGCCTGGCAGGTCAGGCCGGATCCCGCCACGGTTCCGGTTCCGTTTCCCGTCAGTTTGACCGACAGGGTGACATAGTCACGACCAGCCCCGGACAACGCCGCGGTCACAGGCGTTGTCCCGTCGGACGGTTTCACTGTCACAGTTCCGCTGGCTGGACCAGCGGCGCTGGGTGCGAAGGTCACCCCAAAGGTGCACGCCGTGCTGACGGCCGGTACCCAATTGCTGCAGTGGTCGTCGGTGAGTTGGAAAACGGGACCGCCCGTGTTGCTGACAAACAGCGCGGACGCAGATGAACTGGTCACGGCGAAGGTGACGCTGCTGCTGCTACCAACATCGACCGCACCAAACGATCCCTGTGTGGGTTGAAGAGTCAACACCTCGAGGGGCAGCGAAACGCCCGTGCCGGTCAGGGTGATGTCCGTGCCACTGACGCCTCCCGCATCCACGGACAACACAGCCGACACGGACCCCAGTGCGGTGGGATAGAAGACCACCGAAATCGTACAGGTATCGTCGGGCGCCAGCATCTTGCCGGAGCACAGATCAGCCTTTATCTCAAACGACGAGGCTGTCGGGGGCAGCTTCACCGACAGCGCCGGTGCCGGTGCGTTGCCGAGGTTGCGAATGATAGTCGACATCGGGGCGCTCGTGCTGCCGACACGTATGTCGCCGAAAGGCAGCGCCGACGGCTCGCTGACGATTTTCGCTGCTCCGGTTCCGCCGCCCGTGCCTCCGCTGGGCCCGTCGGGACCAGCATCCTGAGCCCCGCCCCCTGCCCCACCGGCGCCAGCCGCTCCGCCGCCGGCGCCACCGCTGGCACCGCCTGCGCCGTCAGTGCCGCCAGGGCCGTCCATCCCTGCCCCACCGGTACCAGTCGCTCCGCCACTGCCGGCAGGGCCCTCTGTGGCCACGTCCCCTGATCCATCCCTGCTTAGCCCTGCGTCGCCCCCGATGCCGCCGAAGACCACGGTGACGTGGATGGTTTGACCAGCCACCACCTTGCCCGAGCCCGTCCCAGTGCCCACAACCCTGCCGTCCGCCGACTTGGCCGTTGCGGTCACTGTGAGATCCCCCGAGCCATGTTGGATCTGCAGGACAGCATCCGTTGGGAGCTTGATTTCCCCTCCACTAGGTGCTGTGAAAACCGCCGGGGCCTTCTGGCCGCTCATGTCCAGGTCCAGCGCGATGCTGTGAATTGGCGGCGGGGTCGGGACGGCGCCCTGGAAATCAAGCACCACATAGGTTCCCGACGATCGATTGCACCCCACAGCAACGGTGCAGTTCACCAACCAAACCAGGCAATGGAAAAATCGAAGCTTGTTCATGGGAGGCCTTGACGAGGAAGACAACCCCGGGGGCTTAGAAGACAGGCTGCGTGCCCAACGTGGCGCTGGGCGCTCCATTTCCACCCCGTGACGTGGCCGCGTACACACCGACGCCCACGCCGACCACCACCACCGCTGCGGCCGTCCAGACCCACCAACGCTGGTAGAACGCAGGGGCTGCCGCTGGAGCTGGCGATGAGGTCTGGGCGACAAGGTCAGTGCGCGCGGCCGTGGCGCCCTGCGTGTCGGGGGGCTCGACCGCGGGAGGTGGCACGGGCGGTGCTGGCGCGGCCGGCGCGACCGCCGGTGTCGGAGCCGACACGGCCGGCGCCGCCGTGGGCGCTGCCGTCGGCGCGGGGGCAGGCAAGCGGGGCTCGTCCCCCGCGGCTGGCGGCACCAGGTTCAGGGGCGGCTTTTCGGATGCCGACTTCTTTGCATCGATCACGGCCTGCATTTCATCGATCCGCCGCAGAACCTCCTGGCGATTGGGCGCTTTCGGTTTGTTGCGCAGGTAGCTGCGGTAGAACTTGATCGCCTCATCCAGGTTGCCAAGCTGCCGCTCGCACTGGGCGACGTTGAACAGGAAGACCGGATCGGGGAAGAGGCGGTAGGCCTCCTTGAAATCCTGCAAAGCCTCCTGAAACTCGTTCAGGTTGTAGTGGCTCTGCCCGGTGGTGTAACGCGCCTTCGCTTCCTGCTTGGGGTCCTCCGCCCGGGACGGCCCAGCAGTCGCCAGGAGCAGCACGGCCAACGCCCACCCCGCCCCAGCCCGCGCCCGACGTCGCGTTGCCGACCCTCGCCGCGCCCGATCAACAACTATGCCTATCATGCATCATGAGTGTACCGCGTCTTGTTTCAGTCCGCGCGATACCCCGACCCGAGCTGGTGTAGGTGCTACGGAGCCATGCCACCCACTCTGTGCTCCACGGCGACCTCGAGCTTTCGGCGGAGCGATTCGACTCGCCTGTCTCCTCAGCGCAAGCCCGCCTTGATCGCGGCGGCCGCCTCGGGGATCGCGTGTTTCTGGTTTCCCCAGCCGAAGATGTCGTAGTGGGGGCCGGTGACCCACAGAACCGCGCTCTGGACAGTGCGACCGTCGGGCAGCGCCAAGTAGCGCACCAGGCCCTCGTGGCCGCGCGCGATCTGCAGCGCCAGCTCCTTCTCCTGGGCGGGCGTGGCGTCGCCCGCCCACAGGTTCGGGTGGCGGAGACCTCCGCGCCCGACGCCGTACTCGCCGATGTGCAGGGGCGGGATCTCAGTGGGGCGCAGGCCCAGGGCGCCGACCAGGATCTGCCGCCTGAAGTTCTTCTCGTGCAGCACCAGGGCCTGCGCGATCTCGTCGGCGGTGGGCAGGCGGGTCCCGCGCTCGACGGCAGGTATGGCCGCGGTGAGGTCCATATACTGCGACAGGGCGAGCGCGTCGAGGCCGCGGATGTAGCGCCCGAGCGCACGTTTTCCGGCGGGGCTCATACGCGCCACGAAGTCTTCGGGGATCTCGAGGTGGTGGGTGAAGTTGTGCGATACCGCGACGGCCTTGTCGAGTCCCAGGCGGTGGCGCTCCTTCTTCGCAGCGGCGAGCAGCTCCACCCAGCGCGCGGGGTTGTACACCATGGAGTTCATGAGCTCGGCGCCCAACTCCAGGCGAACGGGCGCGGCGAGCGCGCCGCCCAGGTTGTCGATCGCCGTCCTCACCGCGCGCAGCGACGCGAACACGACGCCGCTTCTGTAGTCGTCGCCCATCGGGTCCACATCGAAGAAGCCGCGCCAGGGACAGCTCACGCGCCAGCTCTGGTTTTCCGACTGGAAGGGATCGAAGCCGGGACGGTAGAGCAGCGGGTCCAGGTGCGGCTTGATCACGACGGCGAACCCCATGCGCGCCGCGGCCCCGACCGCCTTGGCCAGCTCGGCGGCGTCGGGGCCGGTGGCCAGATCGATCTTGTTCAGCCCCGTGTAGGCGTAAGTGGGCACGAACGAGACGATTCGGAATCCGATCTCCTTGAATGTGGCCAGCTTGCGGTCCGCGTTGCCGTACTCTCCCCTCCAGCCGGCATACGTGACACCGAGCGCGGCAGGCGTCGCCTCCGCGCTCGACGCCACGGCCGTTCCCAGAGATATCGTCACCAACGCAAAAGACAGGCTGCTCGGGTTCATGCGCGCAGCCTAAACTCCGCGCCTCGCTTCCGTCATTGGAAAACCCCGTTCACGACCGTAGCACCGCCCTGGACGCCCGCTCCTCGGGATGCCCTTCGGGATTGCATCCGGAGGCGGCCCGGCGGACCATGGACGCGTGCGGATACTCTCTATTCTCCGGCACTCGAAGTCCGACCGTGACGAGCCCGTCTCGGACAAGGAGCGCACGCTCACCCCACGCGGCCGAAAGGATGCTCGCCGCATGGGCGAGCTCGCCCGCGAGCGGAATCTCCTCCCCGACCGCGTGCTTTGTTCGACTGCGACGCGCGCGCGTGAGACGCTCGAGTTCTTCGCTCTGGGCGGGAAGCTCTCGGGCCCCGTCGATTTTCTGGATGCGCTCTACCTCGCCGGGCCGGCCGCGATCCTTCGCGAGATCCGCGCGCACGCAAGATCGTCTGAGCGAGTGATGGTAGTCGGGCACAACCCGGGCCTCGAGAACTTGGTCTCGAACCTAACCGGTGAACGCGTCGAGCTCGCGACGACCGCGCTCGCGGAATGTTCCCTGCCCATCGAAAGCTGGTCCGAGCTCGATCTCGAAACCGCCGGTACCCTGCGCTCGATCTTCAACCCGAAGGACGAACGCTGAGTGTGGCCGCCCGCGCTGGTTCACAAGAAGGATTAGGTACCGGTCGCCAGGGAGCGGGCCTTGTGAGAACGAATTTGCAGTGCGGCTAGTGCCTCCGGTCAGAAGAGCGGTCATGTTTCGGTGGACGAGGCGCCCGGACGGCAAGGCGCGACGAGGGCGCATACTTGACGTATGTAACCGAGGAGCAACGCAGCCGGCCGGGATGGAT
>Ga0182010_10000106_pt1 | contig 45509 bp, 48 predicted proteins | sample 611E1MmetaG_FD_120488 | JGI IMG/M metagenome (GOLD analysis project Ga0182010, IMG submission 120488) | Permafrost microbial communities from Stordalen Mire, Sweden - 611E1M metaG | ecosystem: Environmental > Terrestrial > Soil > Wetlands > Permafrost | place: Sweden: Stordalen | collected... | reverse complement strand
TCCGTGATCAGCTTCGTCGGGCCGAAGAACGCGCCCGCACCGTTGCAGGCATCGGAGATCCGCCGCCTCATCGGGAAGATTGAGGAACGGAAGGATGTGGAGGTCATCGAAGTCCCCTTCAAAAGCGGCGACGCCGTGAAGGTGACGGACGGACCGTTCAATAACTTCAGCGGTTTCGTACAGGAAGTGAATGAGGAGAAGCTCAAGCTGAAGGTGATGGTGTCGATCTTCGGGCGAAAGACTCCCGTGGAATTGGATTTCAGTCAGGTTGAGTTGGAAAAGTAACACTACCCGTACAGCGGAGATGTCATCGTTATGAAGAAGATTGCCGGATTTATCAAACTCCAGATTCCTGCAGGCCAGGCGAATCCTGCGCCTCCCGTCGGTCCCGCCCTCGGTCAGAAGGGGGTAAACATCATGGAGTTCTGCAAGCAGTTTAACGCCAGGACCCAGGCGCAGGCCGGACTCATCATCCCCGTGGTGATCACGGTTTTCTCGGACAAGTCGTTCACGTTTGTCACGAAGACCCCCCCCGCGGCGGTGCTGCTGGCAAGGGCGGCGAAGATCGAGAAGGGATCCGCCGAACCGAACAAGACGAAGGTTGCCCAGGTCACCAAGAAGCAGGTCCGCGAGATCGCCGAGATGAAGATGCCCGACCTCAACGCCAATACCGTGGAAGCGGCGATGAGCATGGTGGCGGGGACGGCACGCAGCATGGGGATCACGGTCGAAGAGTAACCAAGCAAACACACGTGGGAGTCCCGGCCGTTTGGGACGCATGCACCACCAAGGGAGAATCATCCGATGAAGAAGAGCAAACGTTTCAGAGCCGCCGCCTCGACAAGAGAAGCGGGCAAGGAATATACTATTGAAGAAGCTGTCGCCCACGTGAAACAGGCGGCAACAGCCAAGTTTACCGAGTCTGTCGATATAGCCGTCTTTCTGGGCGTCGATCCGAAGAAGGCCGACCAAGCCATCCGCGGCACGGTATCCCTCCCTCACGGCATCGGCAAGGAAGTCCGGGTTCTGGTTCTGGCGAAACCCCCGCGCGATGAGGAGGCGAAGGCGGCCGGCGCGGATCATGCCGGTTTGGCGGACTACCTCCAGAAGATTCAGGCGGGATGGGCGGACATCGATGTCATCATCGCCACGCCTGACGTCATGGGGGAAGTCGGACGACTGGGCAAGGTTCTCGGACCCCGTGGTCTCATGCCGAACCCGAAAAGCGGAACGGTGACGACAGATGTTGCAAAGGCCGTCAAGGAAGTGAAGGCAGGGAAAATCGAGTTTCGGGTTGATAAGGCGGGAATTCTTCACGCCTGTGTCGGCAAGGCAAGCTTCGAGCCGAAACAACTGGCCGACAATATTCGCGCGTTCCTGACCACGGTGATCCGCCTCCGTCCGGCGACGGCGAAGGGGACGTACATCAGAAGCATCAATCTTTCGAGCACCATGGGACCCGGCGTTGCCATCGACAAGAACCAGGTCGCTGCACACTAGAGTTTACGCACTCTTCACAATCACTACCACCGTGTCTCTTGCCCGGCGCGCCCAGTGAAGGCGGGACCGGGGCTTCTCTCGAGGCGCACTCACGACCGCCTGCAAGGGCGGTGGAGGAAGGATGAAAAAGGAAGAAAAAAAGGAAATCATCACAGAAGTCGCGGAGACTGTACGTAAGGCGAACGGGATCTTCTTTACGAACTTTAGCGGCCTTACCGTGGGACAGGCGACGGAACTGCGTCGTGAGTTCTTCAAGGCAGGGGTGCAGTACAGGGTCGTGAAGAATACGCTGATCCGGGAGGCGCTCAAGGAGCTCTCGGGGTACGACACGGTGTTTGCAAAACTTGTCGGACCGACCGGTGTTGCTTTCGCCTTTGACGATCCGGTGGCACCGGCCAAGATCATTCAGAAGTTCACGGAGAAGCACAACAAGCTCTCCCTGAAGGCCTGCGTGCTCGAACATCAGGTGTACGACGGTTCGCGCTTGAAAGAACTCTCGCAGCTTCCGTCGCGCAAGGAAACGATGGCCGCGATCCTCGGCGCCGTTCAGTCGCCCATCGCCGGTATCGCCGGTGCGGTCAACGCCGTCATGCGCGACCTCGTCAGCGTGGTCGGGGAGATCGAGAAGAAGAAGGCCGCCTGACGCGGACAACGAATGTTTCGCATTGATAAATTCAAGGAGATCATACCATGTCAGCAGTAGCAGAGATTGTTGAGAAAATCGAGAAGCTTACCCTTCTCGAAGCGGTCGAGTTGAAGAAGGCGCTGGAAGACAAGTTCGGCGTCACCGCATCGGCTCCCATGATGATGGCGGGTGCGATGCCGGCGGCGGGCGGTGCAGCACCGGTGGTTGAGGAGAAGACCGAGTTCACGGTCGTCCTGAAGGAAGCCGGAGCGCAGAAGATCAACGTGATCAAGGTCGTCCGCGCCAACACAGGTCTCGGCCTCAAAGAGGCAAAGGATCTGGTGGACGGCGCCCCGAAGCCCGTCAAGGAAGGGATTTCGAAGGACGATGCGGAGAAGCTGAAAAAAGAACTTGAAGAGGCCGGCGGCAAGGTGGAGCTGAAGTAGATCCCCTTATGTCTCCCTGCGTCCCGCTGCGCCATCAGGCGCGGGGCGGTTCTTTTGTCGTTCACTTTTTTCAGTCCGCGATGTTCCTCCCTTACGTAACAGGCAGGCCGATAACGGGATTCCGAGCGAATCCCGGTTATCGGCTTGCTCATTTTCTGTTCCGCAAGGGGAACATCGGGGTCGTGCATCACACCAACCGTGAGGAGTGGCTCTCTTGAAGAACCAATCCAGCAAGCGCATTTCGTTTGGCAAGATTCCCGAAGTCATTGCTTCCCCCGATCTGCTGAATATTCAGCTCGAATCGTGGGAGAGCTTCCTGCAAACCGACGGAACGCCGTCCCGCCGGAAGAACAGGGGTCTCCAGTCCGTGTTTAAAATGAACTTTCCGGTCACCGACGCCCGGGAGAACTTCCTGTTGGAGTTCGTCGAGTACTATGTCGAGAAACCGAAGTACTCCGTTCCGGAGTGCGAGGAACGGGGATTGACGTACGCCGTCCCCATCAAGGCGAAACTGCGCCTGTCCCAGAAGGCGGAGGACGGAAAATCGTACATCAATACGATTGAGCAGGACGTCTACCTCGGGAACCTCCCCACGATGACGCACCGGGGGACATTTATTATCAACGGCGCGGAGCGGGTGGTCGTCAGCCAGCTCCACCGATCGCCGGGCGTGTTCTTCAGCGAATCCACGCATCCGAACGGGACGCTGATCTACTCCGCCCGCATTATCCCGTTCCGGGGATCGTGGGTTGAGTTCACGACCGACATCAATAACATCATGTATGCGTACATCGACCGGAAGAAGAAGTTCCCTGTGACGACGCTTCTGCGCGCGCTCGGCTACTCTTCGGACGACGAGATCCTCGAACTGTTCAACCTCGTCGAAGAGATCGATGTCGCCAAGGTGGATCTGAAGGAGTACGAAGGACGCACGATCTGCAGCGACGTCGTGGACAAGAAGACGGGGGAAATCTTCATCCCCAAAGATGCCACGCTGGCGGAAGAGCATATCAAGCGGATTAAGAAGAGCAACATCAAGAAACTGCGCCTCCTCGTCGAGCAGGGAAACGAAGAATCGGTCATCGCAAAGACGATTTCCAAGGACAGCGTCCGATCGGAGGAGGATGCCCTCGGTGCGATCTACAAGCAGCTGCGCTCCGGCGATGCGCCGGATCTCGAAACCGCCAAGACTCTGATCGACCGGCTGTTCTTCAACGAGAAGCGCTATGATCTTGGCAACGTCGGACGCTACCGGATCAATAGCAAGCTCGGCCTTGATGTTCCCGTCACGACGACAACGCTGACGAAGCAGGACATCATCGCGATCATCAACTACCTTATCGAGTTGCAGCAGAAGAAGCGCGCGGTGGACGACATCGACCATCTGGGCAATCGACGCGTGCGGACCGTTGGTGAGCAGATCGCTCAGCAGTTCAACATCGGGCTGGCCCGCATGGCCCGCACGATCCGGGAGCGGATGAATATCCGCGACAACGAGAATCTGACCCCGCAGGAGCTGGTGAACGCGCGCACCATCAGCAGCGTCATCAACGCCTTTTTTGGGACCAATCCGCTCTCGCAGTTCATGGATCAGACAAACCCCCTGGCGGAACTGACGAACAAGCGCCGGATGTCGGCCCTCGGGCCCGGCGGCCTCACGCGGGAACGGGCGGGATTCGAAGTGCGCGACGTCCATTATACGCACTACGGGCGTCTCTGCCCGATTGAAACCCCTGAAGGCCCGAATATCGGTCTGATCTCGTCGCTCTGCATTCACGCACGCGTGAACGAATTCGGCTTTATCGAGACTCCATACCGGAAGGTGAAGAACGGACGGGTGCTGGATGAGATCGAGTTCCTGACGGCGGAGCAGGAGGATGTCCATACTATCGCCCAGGCGAATGCGCCACTGGATGGGAGGGGGAATTTCCTCCATGATCGCGTGAAAGCCCGGTTCCAGGGGGATTTCCCCATTGCAAAGCCGGACGAAATCCAGTATATGGACGTGGCCCCGAACCAAATCGTCAGCGCGGCGGCGGGACTTATCCCCTTCCTCGAGCACGACGACGCGAACCGCGCCCTCATGGGATCGAACATGCAGCGCCAATCGGTTCCCCTCCTCCGTCCGGAAGCGCCGCTCGTTGGGACGGGTCTGGAGGAGAAAATCGCCCGCGACGCGCGCGCCATGATCGTTGCTGAACGGAACGGGGTTGTGGAGTATGTCGATGCGAACCGGATCGTCGTACTCTACGACATCGACGAGACGAGCACGGAGGCTCTCGTGTCGTTTGACGACAAACGACGCGTTGAGTACAAACTGACGAAGTTCTTCCGGACGAACCAGGACACGTGCATCAATCAAAAAGCCATCGTGATGCCGGGCGACAAGGTGAAGAAGGGGGATGTCGTGGCGGACGGATCGGCAACGGAAGGGGGCGAACTGGCCCTCGGGCGGAACGTGGTCGTCGCCTTCATGCCGTGGAACGGTTACAATTTTGAAGATGCCATCATCGTGAGCGAGCGCGTCGTCTCACAGGACGTCTTTACCTCGATTCATATCGAGGAATTCGAACTGCAGGTGCGGGACACGAAACGGGGAGAGGAAGAGCTCACCAAGGAAATCCCGAATGTGAGCGAAGAGGCCACGAAAGACCTCGATGAGAACGGCATCATCCGCGTCGGTGCGGAAGTGGTAGAAGGAGATATCCTCATCGGCAAGATCACCCCGAAGGGGGAATCCGATCCGACGCCCGAAGAGAAGCTCCTGAAGGCCATCTTCGGCGAAAAGGCGGGCGATGTGAAGGATGCCTCCCTGAAGGCGCCTCCGGGCATGAAGGGGGTGGTGATTTCCACCAAGCTCTTCAGCCGGAAAAAGAAGGACGCGGAATCCAAGAAGGAAGACAAGCGCCGCAGCGATGCCCTCGACAGGCAGCGCCGCAAGGTCATTACCGATCTCCGGGAACGCCTTGCGCACAAGCTCGGGCTCCTGCTCGACGACGAAAAGTCCGTCGGCGTGCGGGACAAGGACGGCAATATGGTCTTCCGCGCGGGGACGCAGTTCCACGCCGATACGTTTGAGAAGTACGAGGATATTGAAAAACTCGACTTCGACGGCGAATGGGTGGAGGACAAGCGGAAGAACGTGCTGGTTACCCGGATCTTCACGAGCTACTTCGAGAAGCTGACCGGGATCGAAGAGGAGTTCCGCCACGAGAAGAACAAGATCCAGCTCGGCGACGAACTCCCCCCCGGTGTCGTCCAGCTTGCCAAGGTGTACGTGGCGAAAAAGAGAAAGCTCTCCGTTGGCGACAAGATGGCCGGCCGCCACGGCAACAAGGGGGTCGTTTCGCGCATCGTGCCTGTGGGCGACATGCCCTTCCTGCCGGATGGACGTCCGGTCGACATCGTCCTCAACCCCCTCGGGGTGCCATCGCGCATGAACCTCGGCCAGTTGTATGAGACGGCACTGGGGTGGGCGGCACAAACGCTCGGCGCAAAGTTTGCTTCGCCGATCTTCGACGGGGCGACGTGGGAAGACGTGAAAGGGGAACTCAAGAAGGCCGGGTTGAACGAGAGCTCACGCTCCATCCTGTACGACGGGCGAACGGGCGAATTGTTCGACCAGGAAGTCACGGTCGGCGTGATCTACATGCTGAAGCTGTCGCACCTTGTGGACGACAAGATCCACGCGCGGTCGATCGGACCGTACTCGCTCATTACGCAGCAACCCCTCGGCGGGAAGGCGCAGTTCGGCGGACAGCGTTTTGGGGAAATGGAAGTGTGGGCCCTCGAAGGATACGGAGCGGCGCACGTTCTCCAGGAGATCCTCACCGTCAAGAGCGACGACGTGACAGGGCGTGCCAAAGTGTATGAGGCGATTGTCAAAGGAGACAACCTGCCGGAATCGAATGTTCCGGAGTCGTTCAATGTGTTGATCCGCGAGCTGATGGGCCTCGGCTTGGACGTGAAGCTCGACTGACGCAGCGGTCCGACACACCACACGATTGGAGGAGTATTATGGCGTTGTATCGCGAGAAAGAAACAAAGAAGAATTTCACCCGGATCACCATCAGTCTTGCCTCGTCCGACATGATCCTGCAACGGTCGCACGGCGAGGTGACCAAGCCGGAAACCATCAACTACCGATCGTTCCGGCCTGAGAAAGACGGATTATTCTGCGAGAAGATCTTCGGGCCGGTGCGTGACTGGGAATGTCACTGCGGCAAATATAAGCGCATCAGGTACCGGGGGATCATCTGCGACCGCTGCGGCGTCGAAGTGACGCAGAAAAGCGTCCGCCGCGAACGGATGGGCCATATCGGGCTGGCCGTGCCGATCGTCCATATCTGGTACTTCCGCTCGCTTCCCTCCAAGATCGGGTACATCCTCGGGATGACCACGAAGGATCTTGAGAGGATTATCTATTACGAATCGTATGTGGTCGTGAACCCGGGAACGACAGGGCTGCAGCGGAAGGACCTCATCTCGGAAGAGCAGTATTTTGAGATCCACTCGACGCTCCCCGAGAAACACGACGACCTGGAGTCGACCGACAAGCGGAAGTTCATTGCGCAGATCGGCGGCGAGGCCATCAAGAGTCTCCTGAGGCACGTGGATGTCCCGGCGCTGGCGGCAGAGCTGCGGGCGCAGATCCTCGAGGAGACCTCCGTCCAGAAGAAACAGGAAGCGCTCAAGCGACTCAGAGTGGTCGAAGCGTTCCGCGAAAGAGAGAACGGGCCGCTCAACCGCCCCGAATGGATGGTGCTCGATATCATCCCGGTGATTCCTCCGGAACTCCGTCCCCTCGTTCCCCTTGAAGGGGGAAGATTCGCGACGTCGGATCTCAACGACCTCTACCGCCGCGTCATCATCCGGAACAACCGCCTGAAACGCCTTATCGATATCAAGGCCCCGGACGTCATCCTGCGAAACGAAAAACGGATGCTGCAGGAGGCGGTGGATTCGCTGTTCGACAATTCGCGCCGTGTCAATGCCGTGCGGAGCGACAACAACCGCGCGCTGAAATCGCTCTCCGATATGCTCAAGGGGAAGCAGGGACGCTTCCGCCAGAACCTCCTGGGCAAGCGCGTTGATTACTCCGGACGATCGGTCATTGTCGTCGGCCCGGAATTGCGTCTGCACGAGTGCGGTCTGCCGAAGGACATGGCGGTGGAGCTGTTCAAGCCGTTCATCATCCGGAAGCTGATCGAACGCGGCATTGTCAAGACCGTGAAGAGCGCCAAAAAGATGGTGGATAAGAAGGGACCCGAAGTGTGGGAGATCCTGGAGCACATCATCGACGGCCACCCCGTGCTGCTGAACCGTGCTCCGACCCTCCACCGTCTCGGCATTCAGGCCTTCCAGCCGGTGCTCGTGGAGGGAAAGGCCATCCGCATCCATCCCATGGTGTGCACGGCATTCAATGCAGACTTCGACGGCGATCAGATGGCCGTCCACGTGCCGCTGTCGTTCGATGCGCAGCTGGAAGCCCGGATCCTTATGCTCTCGAGCCACAATATTCTCTCCCCCGCAAGCGGTGCGCCGATCGTGACGCCGACGCAGGACCAGGTGCTGGGATGTTACTACCTGACGAAGTCGAGGGCCACCGACGTGGGGAGCGGACTCCTGTTCGCGTCCCCTGCGGAAGTGATCATCGCCCATAACTACGGCAAGGTGGGGCTCCACGCGCGCATCAAGGTCAGGATCGACGGGCAGATGGTGGAGACAACGACCGGACGCGTGATCTTCAATCAGATCGTCCCGAAGGAGATTGGGTATGTCAACGAGCTGCTGAACAAGAAGCGGCTGGTGCAGATCATCGCAACGGCGTTCCGAAGGGTCGGCAACCTCAAGACAGCCGAGTTCCTCGACAAGCTGAAAGACCTTGGGTTCCATTATGCGACGGCCGGCGGACTCTCCGTCAGCATCGATGACGTCATCATTCCGAAGGAAAAAGAAGAGATCATCGGCCGGGCGCAGAAGAGCGTCGACGAGGTCGAGAGCCAGTACATCCGCGGCTTCATCACGAAGGGCGAACGGTACAACAAGGTGATCGACATCTGGACGCGCGTGACGAACCGCGTCGCGGAAAAACTGTTCGAATCGCTCCAACATTCGCGCGACGGTTTCAACTCGCTCTTTATGATGGTCGATTCCGGCGCCCGCGGTTCGAAGGAGCAGGTCCGTCAGCTCGCCGGCATGCGCGGATTGATGGCCAAGCCGCAGAAATCGCTTTCGGGGGCGACGGGTGAGCTGATCGAAAACCCGATCATTGCGAACTTCCGTGAGGGTCTGTCGATCCTCGAGTACTTCATTTCGACGCACGGTGCCCGGAAGGGGCTTGCAGACACGGCGCTGAAGACGGCCGATGCCGGCTACCTTACGCGCCGCCTGGTCGACGTGGCGCAGGATGCGATCATCACGTCGCAGGACTGCGGGACGATCCGCGGTGTCGTGACCGGGGCCTTGAAGGAAGGGGAGGATGTGAAGGAACCTCTGTCCGAGCGCATCGTCGGCCGCGTGGCCGTGCAGGATGTGGTCGACCCGATCAGCGGGGCGGTCGTCGTCAACGCGGGAGATCTGATCGATGAAGAGTCGGCGGATAAGATCGGGGAAACTTCGATCGAGACGGTGGAGATTCGTTCCGTGCTCATGTGCGAAGCGAAACGGGGCGTGTGTGCTCTGTGCTACGGCCGGAACCTCACCACGGGAAAGCTCATCCAGCCGGGCGAAACGGTCGGCATCATTGCGGCGCAATCGATCGGCGAGCCGGGGACGCAGCTGACCCTCCGGACGTTCCACACCGGCGGTACGGCAAGTCTTATTGCCTCGCAGTCGCAGGTTCTCTCGAAGTTCGAAGGGAAGGTGATGTACGAGGGAGTGAAGTACCTCGAGATCCCGGAGGACGGCAAGTCGCGGATCATCGTCCTCGGGCGGAGCGGTGTGGCGAACGTTCTCGACCGCGACAACAGGATGCTGACGAAGTATGACGTTCCCTACGGTGCGACGATGCTCGTGCGTGACGGGGGAGCGGTGGCGAAAGCGCAGATCATTTACGAGTGGGATCCCTATAACGCGGTCATCATCTCGGAACATGCAGGGGTCGTCCGTTACCACCAGTTGAAGGAGAACGTCACATTCCGCGAGGTAGATGACGAGCAGACGGGGCACATCCAGAAGGTCGTGATCGATTCGCGCGACCGGACTCTGGCGCCGACGCTGGAGATCCACGGCAAGAAGGGGAGGGTCGGACAGTACATCGTTCCGACGCGCGCCCACATTGCCGTGGACGATGGGCAGGAGATCGCGGCGGGTACCGTCCTGGTGCGGATTCCGCGTGACATCGGCAAGACGCGTGACATCACGGGCGGTCTGCCGCGGGTGACGGAGCTCTTCGAGGCGCGCAGCCCGAATGATCCGGCGGTCGTGTCGGAAGTTGACGGGACCATCAGCTTCGGCGCGCAGAAGCGCGGTTCGCGGGAAGTGGTCGTCACCAGCCACGACGGCAAGGACGTCCGGAAGTATCCCGTCCCGCTCGGCAAGCACGTGCTTGTGCAGGCGAATGATGTTGTCCGCGCCGGCGAACGGTTGTCGGACGGGGCAATCGATCCACACGACGTCCTCCGTATCAAGGGTGTCGCTGCCGTGCAGGAATACCTCGTGAACGAGATCCAGGAAGTGTACCGGATCCAGGGGGTGAAGATCAATGACAAACACATCGAGATCATCGTCCGCCAGATGATGCAGAAGGTGCGGGTCGTGGAGTCCGGCGACACACGGTTCCTCGAAGGGGATTTCGTCGACAAGCTGAAGTTCGAGCTGGAGAACGATCTCCTGCAGGACAAGGTGCTGGTCGTGAACAAGGGGGATTCCAAGCTCAAGAACGGTCAGGTGATTTCAAAGAAGAAGGCGCGTGAGGCAAATGGCGATCTCCGGAAGAAGGCGAAGAAGGTGATCGAATATCGTGACGCCGAAGCCGCCACGTCGGAACCGATCCTGCTCGGTATCACATCGGCGTCGCTGTCGACCGAAAGCTGGATCTCGGCCGCCTCCTTCCAGGAGACGACGAAAGTGCTGACCGACGCGGCCATCGAAGGGAAACTTGACAATCTGCTCGGTCTGAAAGAAAATGTCATCATGGGTCACCTGATCCCTGCGGGGACGGGGCTGAAGCACTTCCGGGATTTGGCGCTCGATGTGCGTTCCGCAGCGGGCGATTCTGCTCCTGCGGCGAAGGAAGGGGAGCCCGCGCCGGCGAAGAAGGTCAAGGCCGCGGAGAAGCTCGCAGCGACGTAACCGATGTGCAGGGGAAACCGGCCGCAATGGCGGGAATTTTTGCGGAATGGGGCTTGGTTCTTGACAATGTAAGCCGTTTTTGTTATCTTAAAAAGCTTTGTTGAAAATCTCTTTCTGAGCGGAGTACTCCGGAGAACCTGTGCCAACGATCCAACAACTTGTCAGAAAAAGCAGGCGGAAAGTCACCTGGAAAAGCAAGGCGCCCGCCATGGGGGGAAGTCCCCAGAAGCGTGGGGTCTGCACCCGCGTGTACACGACAACCCCCAAGAAGCCTAACTCCGCCCTGCGGAAGGTCGCCCGTGTCCGGCTGACGAACGGCATGGAGGTGACCGCATATATTCCGGGCGAGGGGCACAACCTGCAGGAACACTCGATCGTCATGATTCGCGGGGGCCGCGTGAAGGACCTCCCGGGCGTGCGGTACCATATTATCCGCGGGACGTTGGATACGGCAGGGGTGGCGGAGCGGAAGCAGGGCCGTTCGAAATACGGCACCAAGAAAGGCAAGTAACACTTCAGCAGATCAAGGCATCCCGTGAGAAAGAAAAAGGCAACACAGCGTCTTCAGGTCCCGGATCCGAAATACGGAGACCGCCTCGTATCCGAATTCATCAACAATGTGATGAAGCAGGGGAAAAAGCATCGTGCACGGAGGATCTTCTACGATGCCCTTGCGTTGATCGAGGAACGGACGAAGAATCCGGGGATCGATGTGTTCAAGAAGGCGGTAAGCAACACGCGGCCGATGCTCGAAGTGAAGGCCCGCCGCGTTGGGGGGGCCACCTATCAGGTGCCGACCGAGGTTAGGGGCGAGCGAAGCGTCGCCCTCGCCATCCGATGGTTGATCTCCTATGCGAGCGATCGGAAGGACCGTTCGATGTCGCAGAAACTCGCCGCCGAGTTTATCGCCGCCTCTCAGGGTGAGGGAAGCGCGGTGAAGAAAAAGGAAGATGTGCATAAGATGGCCGAAGCCAACAAGGCTTTCGCCCATTTCAAGTGGTGATGAAGAGAAGAGGGATGAAGTAGAGGTCATGCCGAGAGAATACTCATTAGAAAGGACCCGGAACATTGGGATTAGCGCCCACATCGATGCCGGAAAGACAACAACGACTGAGCGCATCCTCTTTTATACGGGAGTTCTCCATCGGATGGGCGAGGTGCACGACGGCGCCGCCACCATGGACTGGATGGAGCAGGAGAAGGAACGCGGCATCACGATCACGTCTGCGGCAACGACCTGTTTTTGGGACGACTACCAGATCAATATTATTGACACCCCGGGGCATGTGGACTTCACCGCCGAGGTGGAGCGATCCCTCCGTGTGCTCGATGGCGCGGTAGCCCTTTTTTGCTCCGTCGGCGGCGTCGAACCGCAGTCGGAAACGGTGTGGCGTCAGATGGATAAATACGGCGTCCCCCGGATTGCTTTTGTCAACAAGATGGACCGCGTCGGCGCGGATTTCCTGGCAGTGGTCGAGATGATCAAGGACCGCCTGGGCGCGCACGCGATACCGGTGCAGCTTCCGGTGGGTGAAGGGGATCTGTTTGCAGGAGTGATCGACCTTGTCACCATGAAAGCCCGGATGTACAAGGAATCGACGCTGGGGACCGAATGGGAAGATATTCCCATCCCCCAGAGCATGCAGGCGAAGGCCCAGAAGTACCGGACCAAGATGCTCGAGGCGGTCTCGGATGAGGATGACACCCTGCTGGCGAAATACCTCGACGGGAAAGAGATCACGCCGAATGAGGTCCTTGCTGTCCTGCGCCGATCGTGTCTGAAGGTAAACATCATTCCTGTGTTGTGCGGTTCGTCCTTCAAGAACAAGGGTGTGCAAAGCCTCCTCGATGCGGTTGTCTCGTTCCTTCCGTCGCCGCTCGATCTGAACGAGGGGAAAGTCGTCGGTCACCATATGAATCTGAAGGACACGGTAACACGGCGGGTCGCCGATGATGAGAAATTCGCCGCGCTGGCGTTCAAGATTATGACAGACCCGTACGTCGGACGTTTGACATACTTCCGTGTCTACAGCGGCACGCTGACATCGGGCTCGTACGCGTACAACTCTATTTCCGACCGGAAAGAACGGATCAGCCGCATCTTGCGGATGCATGCCAATGCCCGGGTGGATGTGGAAGAGGCGTACTCAGGCGACATCGTCGCAGCCGTGGGGCTCAAGCACACGCGCACGGGAGATACGCTCTGCGATGAGTCGGATCCGATCGTTCTTGAAAAGATGACCTTTCCGGATCCGGTCATCCACGTCGCGATCGAGCCGAAGACCAAGGCGGATCAGGAAAAAATGGGAGAGGCGTTGCAGAAGCTTACCGAGGAGGATCCGACGCTGCGGGTGTCGACCAATGAAGAGACCAGCCAGACGATCATCAGCGGAATGGGGGAGTTGCACCTCGAGATCGTGATCGACCGGATGAAGCGGGAGTTCAGGGTCGAGGCGAATATCGGCAAGCCCCAGGTGGCCTACAAGGAGACGATCCGGAAGAAGGTCCACGCGGAAGGGAAGTTCGTGCGTCAGTCGGGCGGCCGCGGCCAGTACGGGCATGTGTGGATCGAGATCGAGCCGAACGAAAAGGGGAAGGGCTTCGTCTTTGAGAATGCCATCGTCGGCGGTGTCGTTCCGAAAGAGTACATCAAGCCGGTGGAGCAGGGAATTGTCGAAGCAATGAAGAACGGTGTTCTTGCCGGCTACCCGGTGGAAGATGTGAAGGTGAAACTCTACGACGGATCGTTCCATGAGGTCGATTCTTCAGAGATGGCGTTCAAGGTGGCCGGTTCCATGGCGTTCAAGGAGGCGGCACGCAAGGCGAGCCCGGCGATCCTGGAACCGATCATGGCAGTCGAGGTGGTGACCCCGGAGGAGTATATGGGGGATGTGATCGGCGACCTGAATTCGCGCCGCGGAAAAATCGAGGGGATGAATCCGCGGAAGGATGCACAGGTCATCAAGGCGATGGTGCCGTTGTCGGAAATGTTCGGCTACTCCACTGCGCTTCGCTCCATGACCCAGGGACGCGCGATCTACTCGATGGAGCTGTCACATTACGACGAGACGCCCAAGGCCGTCGCAGAAGAAATCATTGAGAAACTCAAGGGCAAGGACGCAAACAAAGGATAGCACGCAGGGAGCATATCGACAACATCCCCTTCTATTCAGAGGAGTGAAGACAAATGGCAAAAGAGAAATTTAATCGCGATAAACCACATGTGAATATCGGCACCATCGGCCATGTCGACCACGGCAAGACGACGCTCACCGCAGCCATCACCATGGTCCTTGCGAAGAAGGGTCTGTCGCAAGTTCGCACATTTGACAGCATTGATAATGCTCCCGAGGAGCGCGAACGCGGTATCACGATTGCGACGGCGCACGTCGAATATTCAACGGCGAAGCGTCATTATGCGCACGTGGACTGCCCGGGCCATGCCGATTACGTGAAGAACATGATCACGGGCGCCGCCCAGATGGACGGTGCCATTCTCGTTGTTGCGGCGACCGACGGTCCGATGCCCCAGACGCGCGAACACATCATTCTTGCCCGTCAGGTGGGCGTTCCCCGCATGGTGGTTTTCATGAACAAGGTGGATGCGGTGGACGATCCCGAACTGCTCGATCTCGTGGAACTCGAGCTCCGGGACCTGCTCAAGAAGAATGAGTTTCCGGGGGACGAGATCCCCATCATCCGCGGCAGCGCCCTCAAGGCGATGGAAGCGGCCCTGAAACCCGACAGCAAGGGGGACGATCCCGCATTCAAGTGCATCGAAGAGCTGATGGACGCGGTGGATTCGTACATCCCCGTCCCGCAGCGCGACGTGGATAAGCCGTTCCTGATGCCGGTGGAGGACGTTTTCTCCATCACCGGACGAGGGACGGTCGGCACAGGACGGGTCGAACGCGGCAAGGCGAAGGTCGGCGACGACGTCGAGGTCATCGGGCTCGGCGCGCACATGAAGACTGTCGTGACGGGAGCCGAGATGTTCCGCAAGGAACTTGATGAAGTGCGGGCAGGCGACAATGCGGGACTGCTCCTTCGGGGCGTCGACAAGAATCAGCTCGAACGCGGCATGGTCATCGCCAAGCCCGGTTCGATCACGCCGCACAAGAAATTCAATGCGCAGGTGTATGTGTTGAAGAACGAAGAAGGCGGCCGCCACACCCCGTTCTTTACGGGCTACCGGCCGCAGTTCTATTTCCGCACGACGGATGTCACGGGCGTTGCCACCCTCCCCTCGGGAGCGGAGATGGTGATGCCGGGCGACAACGTCAACGGAATGACGGTGGAATTGATCAGTACCATCGCCATGGAAGACGGGCTCCGGTTCGCCATCCGTGAAGGTGGACGTACCGTGGCGTCCGGTGTCGTGACGAAGATTCTCGAATGACACACAAAAGGCGGGAGGGCGCGGCAGACGCACCTCCCCCCATCTCTTGTACACCATAACGGAGTACCAACCAACGTGGCCGGGCAAAAGATTCGCATCAAGCTCAAATCGTACGATCACAACCTGATCGACAAGTCTGCGGAGAAGATCATCAAGACGGTCAAGTCAACAGGCGCTGTGGTCTCTGGCCCGATTCCGTTACCCACGAAGCGTACGGTCTATACTGTGCTTCGGTCGCCCCATGTTGACAAAAAGTCGAGGGAGCAATTCGAGACGCGCGCTCACAAGCGCCTGATCGACATTCTCAACTCGACCAACAAGACAGTCGACTCCTTGATGAAGCTGGATCTCCCCGCGGGAGTCGATGTCGAGATCAAAGTGTAACCCTCGATCTTTCTGACAGCACAGGTGTTCGCACGGCACGGGAGGGATGACTCCTCCCGGGCGGTGGAAAAACGGCAACGGGAATGTTGCCGGCGGCGTAGCCGTCGGTCTGCGGCGTTGTATTCTTTTCATGGATGACGGTATGAATGGATTACTGGGAAAGAAGATTGGGATGACCAGCATCTTCGACGATGCCGGCCACGTGGTCCCCTGCACGGTTATTGAAGCAGGACCCTGCTTCGTCACGCAGATCAAGACAAAGGACCGGGACGGGTACCAGGCGGTGCAGCTCGGCTTCGAGATGAAGAGGGAGCGCCTTGTGAAAAAGCCCGCAAAGGGACACTTTGCGAAGGCCTCCGTGAAGCCGCTCCGGATCATCCGTGAATTCCGCGATGAGGCTGTGGAAGTGCAGCCGGGGCAGGAATTCAAGGTGGACTCGGTCTTCAACAAGGGCGATGTGGTTTCGGTGATCGGCACCTCGAAAGGGAAGGGATTCCAGGGCGTCGTCAGGCGGCATCATTTCGGCGGCGGTGCGCGAACCCATGGCCAGAGCGATCGCGAGCGGGCGCCCGGCTCGATCGGGTCCTCGTCCTCTCCCTCCCGCGTCTTCAAAGGAATGCGGATGGCGGGACGCATGGGGGGCGAACAGATCACCGTGCGGAACCTGAAGGTCGTGGGAATCATCCCCGACTCCAACCTCCTCCTGATCAGGGGATCGGTTCCCGGGGCCATCAACGGATACCTTGAAATACGCAAGACCACAGCACATTAAGAAAGAGTGCGGCGATGGAATTGGAAGTGTATAAGAAGGACGGAACGAAGAGCGGCGACAAAGTGAAGCTGTCCGCCGAGATCTTCGGCATCATACCGAACGAACATGCCATCTACCGCGCCGTTCGCGTGTATCTGGACAATCAGCGGCAGGGGACGGCCAAGGTGAAGACGCGGGCGGAAATCCGCGGCGGAGGCAAAAAGCCGTTCAAACAGAAACATACCGGTCAGGCGCGTCAGGGCTCCTCTCGTTCACCCGTCAATATCGGCGGCGGAGCGATCTTCGGACCGAAGCCCCATACGTACAAGAGCGCTCTGCCGGGAAGTCTCAAGACGCTGGCGCGAAAATCGGCCCTCTCCCACAAAGCCAAAGAGGGGCAGATCAAGATCGTCGAGGACTTCACGCTCGATGCGCCGAAGACGAAAGAGATGGTCTCCGTCCTCAAAGCACTCGATCTCGCTGCTGCCAAGACCCTGCTGCTCGTGCCGAAGTCTGACGCCGCTCTCGTCAAGTCCGGGCGAAATCTTCCGAGATTCGACGTGATGGAGGCCGACAAGGCGTCGACGTACGACTTCGTGAACAACCAGGTGCTGCTGATCCAGAAGAGCGCCGTCGAAGTCCTTCAGAACACTTTTAAGAACTGACGACAATGACTGTAATTCTGAAACGCCCGATCGTCACCGAGAAGATGACTGCGCTGCAGGAAAAGGGGCAGTACGCGTTTGAGGTGACATTGTCCGCCAACAAGATCGAAATTGCGCGGGCGGTGGAAAAGAAGTTCAATGTGACCGTCGTGGATGTGCGCACGATTCGCCATAAGGGAAAGGCGAAGTCGCAGATGACGCGCGCGGGACGGTTTGCGGGACGCACTTCCGCCTGGAAGAAGGCGATCGTGCGGTTGAAGGATGGGGAGACAATCCAGTTCTTCCAGAACGTCTGATAGCAGGAAGACACCGCCATGGCAATACGCAAGCTCAAACCGAGGACCCCGGGGACACGATGGATGTCCGTCTCGGCGTTCGACGAAATCACGAAAGTCCGACCGGAGAAGTCTCTGCTGGAACCCCTGCGGAAGTCGGGGGGAAGGAATAACACGGGGCGCATCACGTCGCGCCACCGCGGCGGCGGGCACAAGCGATTCTACCGGGTTATTGATTTCAAGCGGAACAAGTTCGGCATGGACGCGAAGGTCATTGCCATCGAGTATGACCCCAACCGGTCGGCTCGCATTGCACTTCTGCAGTATGCCGACGGTGAGCGTCGGTATATCGTTGCGGCCGACGGTGTGAAGGCCGGCGACGTCCTCCGCTCGGGTCCCGATGCCGAAATCAAGATTGGGAACGCCCTTCCGCTTTCCGGCATCCCCGCGGGAACGATGGTGCACAACATCGAGATGCGCCCCGGGAAGGGGGCACAGATCGCGCGGAGTGCGGGAATGAGCGTGCAACTGATGGCCAAGGAGGGAAAATTCGCACAACTCCGGCTCCCTTCGGGGGAGATCCGGAATATCCCCGCCGACTGTCTGGCAACCATCGGAACGGTCGGGAATGCCGACCATGAAAATATCAGCGTGGGCAAGGCGGGTCGCAGCCGGTGGCTCGGCATCCGGCCGCAGTCGCGAGGCGTGGTGATGAATCCGGTGGACCACCCGCACGGCGGAGGAGAGGGAAAGAGCCCGCAGGGGAATCCCCACCCCGTGTCGCCGTGGGGCTGGCATACCAAGGGGAAGAAGACCCGCTGGAGGAAAAAACCTTCCAGCAAGTACATCGTCAAACGGAGAAAGTGACCGGACTATGGCTCGTTCGCTGAAAAAAGGACCTTTCGTCAATCAGCGGCTCCTGGAACAGGTGGAGGCGCTCAACAAGTCGAACCAGAAGAAGGTCATCAAGACCTGGTCGCGGGCATGCACCGTCACTCCCGACTTCGTCGGGCACACATTCGCGGTGCACAACGGGAATAAGTTCATCCCCGTCTACATCCACGAAGGGATGGTCGGGCACAAGCTGGGAGAATTCGCGCCGACGCGCACCTTCCGCGTGCATCCCGGCATCAAGAAGGAAGAAACGACAACACCCGCGTAAGGGACAGAGGACGCAATGGAAGCACGGGCTATCAACAGGTATATCAGCACGTCACCCCGCAAGATGCGGCTGGTGATCGACCTCATCCGGGGGAAGAGCGTGGATGAGGCGCTGCACATTCTGCACTTCTCGCCGAAGCACGCATCAAAGACGGCGGAAAAAGTCCTCCGCTCTGCGGTAGCCAACCTGCAGAACAAGGAGGAGGGAGGACGGCTGGAAGCGGAGGATATCGTGGTCAAGACCGCGTTTGTGGACTGTGGGATGACCATGAAACGAATCAGCCCCGCCCCCATGGGGCGCGGGTTCAGGATCAGAAAACGATCGAACCACGTGACGATCGTGGTGGCGTCGAAGGTTGACGGCGCCGCGCGCCGTACGGCGAAGAGCCCCAAGGCGGCGAAATCGAAGGCGGCAGGCTCGCCGGAAGTGCCTGCCCGCAAGACACGTCGGGCCGCCGGCCCGGCAAAGAAGGCCGAGAAAGAAAAAGCTGCATCACCGTCGAAGTAACTGTCATCCCGTCAGGAGGACTATTGGGACAAAAAGTCAATCCGATCGGCCTGCGTCTGGGCATCATCCGTTCGTGGGATTCGAACTGGTACGATGAGAAATCGTTCGCGAGCAAGCTTGCCGAGGACACGACGATCCGGAATTACGTTCGGAACCGCCTGAAGAAAGCGGGTATCTCGCGGATCCTCATCGAGAGGACTCCGAAACGTGCAGTCATCACGATCAACACGTCGCGCCCGGGGATCGTCATCGGGCGAAGCGGCAAAGAGATCTCGCAGCTCGAGGAAGAACTGAAGAAGATCACGAGCAAGGACGTCAAGATCCTCATCAACGAGATCAAGCGGCCGGAGCTCGACGCGTACCTGGTGGCGGAGAACATCGCGCAGCAACTGGAAGGGCGTATCGCCTTCCGCCGTGCGATGAAGAACGGCATCACGGCGGCGATGCGGATGGGCGCCGAGGGCGTTCGTGTGATGACGTCGGGGCGGCTGGGAGGCGCGGAGATGTCGCGGCGCGAGCAGTACAAGGATGGGCGCATCCCGCTGCACACGCTCAGGGCCGACATCGATTACGCGACCGCAACCGCGCGGACCGTCTACGGGGCGATCGGGGTAAAGGTATGGATCTGCAAGGGCGAAGTTCTTGATGCTCAGCAGAGCATGCAGGCTCCCGCCCGACGCGGACAACAGTATGAGACAACGACGAGGTAGTCTGTCATGTTGATGCCGAAACGGGTGAAATACAGAAAGGCCCAGCGCGGGCGCATGCGGGGGAAGGCGACGCGCGGAGCGCGCGTGGACTTCGGAGACTTCGGGCTGAAGGCGCTCGAACCGGGATGGATCACGCAGCGGCAGATCGAGGCGGCGCGTGTCACGCTCACACGCATGATGAAGCGTGAGGGACGCGTATGGATCCGCATCTTCCCGGACAAACCGGTGACGAAGAAACCGGCGGAAACCCGTATGGGGAAAGGAAAAGGGGCGCCCGAATACTGGGTGGCAGTGGTGAAACCGGGCCGTGTCATGTTCGAGGTCGGGGGGACAAGCAAGGCCGTCGCCCTCGAAGCGCTGCGGCTGGCCTCCCACAAGTTGCCGATCAAGACGAAGGTCAGCGTCAGGCCGGACCTCGAAGAGAAGTAACAGCAGACGAGGAAGCAGCGATGAAAGTGGATGAAATCAAAGATCTGTCGGTCGTCGAACTTCAGAAACGGCTGGCGGACGAAGAGGAAAGTCTTGCGAACCTCCGGTTCCAGCTTGCCACGAGCCAGCTCGAGAGCCCCATCAAGGTTCGGACGGTTCGCCGTGACATCGCGCGCATCAAGACTCTCCTTCGCCGGAAAGAACTTGAAGCGGCCATCACAGAAACGAAGAAGGTGAAGACATCATGACTGCAGAAGTCCAGGCGGCGCCTGCGGCGGCGCGGAGTGTTCGGCGGAAAGTCCGCGTCGGCAAGGTCGTCAGCAATAAGATGGAAAAGAGCATCGTTGTTGCCATCGAGCGCCGCGTTCCCCATCCGATCTATAAGAAGTATTTCAGACGGACCACGAACCTGATGGCGCACGATGAGAAGCGGGAGGCCGGGATCGGCGATACGGTGAAGATTATGGAAACGCGCCCCCTGAGCAAGCGGAAGCGATGGCGGCTGGTGGCGATCGTGGAAAAGGCGAAGTAATTTTCCGACTACGGAGTACCTCATGATTCAGGAAGAGACAAACCTCGTCGTTGCCGACAACTCCGGCGCGAAGAAGATCCGGTGCATCCGGGTGCTCGGCGGTTCCGACCGGCGGTATGCGGGCTTGGGCGATGTGATCGTGGTGGCAGTGAAGAGCGCAATCCCGGGGGCGGCGGTCAAGAAGGGGGAGGTCGCCAAGGCGGTGATTGTCCGGACGACGAAGGAAACACGCCGGAAAGACGGCTCGTTCATCCGGTTCGACGAGAACGCCGCAGTCCTGATCAATGATCAGGGAGAGCCGCGCGGGAGCCGCATCTTCGGTCCTGTGGCGCGCGAACTGCGCGAGAAACAGTACATGAAGATCGTTTCTCTCGCACCCGAAGTGCTGTAACGACTATTGAGGACAGAGCATGAAGATCCGGAAAAATGACCTTGTGCTGGTGATCGCCGGGAATGCCCGCGGCAAGAAGGGGAAGGTGCTGAAAGTCTATCCCGATCGCGACCGGCTGATCGTGGAGGGGGTCAATATCATGAAGCGGCACAGCCGCCCCAGCCAGAAGAACCCCCAGGGGGGGATCGTCCAGCGTGAAGCTCCGATCCACGTCTCCAACGTGATGCTGCTGGATCCGAAAACCAGTGAGCCGACTCGCCTTGGAACCAAGGTCGTGGTGGACGCGACGACGGGGAAGAAGCGGCGGCTCCGCGTGGCGAAGGCCACCGGCGAAACGTTTTGAGTCATACGTCATCAGAGGATACGGCAACCGGTATGAGCGACGAGAAGCAGCAAAAGAAACAGAAGGCGCAGGGAGAAAAAGCGCCGAAGCAAAAAGGGGTAGCGCCCGCGCCCAAGGCGCCGAAGGCGTCAGGGCCGAAGGAACATGTGGTCGCACGGCTTGCGGAAACCTACAAGCGCGATGTCGTCCCCGCCATGATCAAGCGGTTCAAGTACAAAAGCCCGATGCAGGTGCCGCGTCTCGAGAAGATCGCCATCAACATCGGCGTGGGGCAGGCGACGCAGGATGCCAAACTTGTCGATGCCGCCGCGCATGACCTCGAAACGATCGTCGGCCAGAAGGTCGTCATCACGCGGGCAAAGAAATCGATCTCCAATTTCAAGCTTCGCGAGAAGATGCCGATCGGCTGCCGCGTCACGCTCCGCCGGGCGACCATGTACGAGTTCCTTGACAGGTTCATCAGCGTCACGATCCCCCGGCTTCGCGACTTCCGGGGACTTTCCGACAAGTCGTTCGACGGCAGGGGGAACTACACCATCGGGATGAAGGAACACACGGTGTTTCCGGAGATCGATGTCGACAAGATCACGAAGGTCTTCGGGATGGACATCACCTTCGTCACGACAGCCCGGACCGACCAGGAGGCGTACGAGCTCCTGAAGGCGCTCGGTTTCCCCTTCGTGAAGAGACAGGAAGTGCTGGAAACGCCACAGCCCTCATTGCAAAGGAATTGATGTATGGCAAAGACAAGCTCCATCGCACGCCAGGCCAAGCGCGTACGCTTGGTTGCCAAGTACGCCGCGATCCGCAAGGAACTGAAAGAGAAGGGAGACTATGCCGGTTTGCAGAAGCTCCCCCGCAACAGCAGCCCCAGCCGTTTGCACAGCAGGTGCAGCGTCACGGGCCGGCCGAGGTCGTATATGCGCAAGTTCGGCATCTCCCGCATTGCCTTCCGCGAGATGGCGCTGGACGGAAAGATCCCCGGGATCACCAAAGCAAGCTGGTGAGGTGCGTACTTTACTGAGTGTTCATTTGTCAGACGCAGGAGATATTGTATCATGACCATGACCGATCCCGTTGCCGACTACCTGACCCGTTTGCGCAATGCCATTCAGGCGCGGCACAAGCGCCTGGATGTGCCGGCGTCGAACCTGAAGCGCGAATTGACGAAGCTTCTCCTCGCGCATAAATACATCGCGGGATTTACCGAAGTCAAAGAAAGCGCCCAGGGCGTCATACGGATCCAGCTGCGCTACAACGAAGGGAAGCCGGTCATCTCGGGTCTGCGGCGTATCAGCAGGCCGGGGCTGCGTGCGTACGCGGATGCGGAAGCGCTCCCGCGCGTGCTCGGAGGTCTCGGCATGGCGGTCATCTCGACATCGAAAGGGCTCATGACGGACAAAGAGGCGCGGCGCGCGCAGGTCGGCGGCGAAGTCCTCTGCGAGATCTGGTAACCAAGGAGGCAATCACGTGTCACGAGTTGGCAGAAAACCGATTCCCGTTGTCAGCGGGGTGAAAGTCCAGACCAGCGGCCAGCAGGTCACGATCAGCGGCCCGAAGGGAGAGCTTGCCGCGTTGGTGCACCCGGCCATTGGGGTTGCGGTGAAGGACAACGTCATCAACGTCACGCGCTCCTCCGATGGCAAGCAGGAGCGCTCGCTGCACGGTCTGTGGCGCGCCCTCCTGGCGAACATGGTCAAGGGCGTGACCGAAGGATACGTCAGGAAGCTTGAACTGGTCGGCGTCGGCTACCGGGCTGAAATGAAAGGGAAAAGTCTCCAGCTGATGCTGGGATTCTCCCATTCGATTCTGTTCCAGCCGCCGAACGGCATTAAGATCGAGACCCCTGCGCAGACGAATATTACGGTGAGCGGTATCGACCGACAGCTGGTGGGACAGGTTGCCGCGAAGATCCGGTCGTTCCGTCCCCCGGAGCCGTACAAGGGGAAAGGTGTGAAGTATGAAGGCGAGTATATCCGCCGCAAGGCAGGCAAGGCAGCTGCCGCGAGTGGTGCCAAGGCATAACGCAATCTCCAGGGAAGTGATGCAATGATCACGAAGAGCAAAGTCGAACACCGCAGCCGCTTGAAACGGCACATCCGTCTCCATCTGACCGGGACAGCAGCGCGCCCGCGGCTGACCGTCTTTCGCAGTTTGCGCAACGTGTACGCGCAGATCGTCGACGACTCGACCGGCACCACGCTGGTCTCTGTGTCGAACCTCTCGAAAGAGTCGCGGGAACAGTTCAAGGAGCTGAAGGGACAGATGGCGAAGGCGAAGCTCGTCGGCAAGCTTGCGGCCCAGAAGGCGCGTGAGAAGAGCATCACGAGCGTTGTGTTTGACAGGAACGGCTACCTCTACCACGGTGTCGTGAAGGCAATGGCCGACGGCGCCCGCGAGGGAGGCCTCACGTTCTGACGAAGTCCGGAACGCCGGGAGGGACGGACGTCTCGCAGGCTTTGTCGGGTCGTCTAATGGCAGGACCGCGGCCTTTGGAGCCGTGAGTAGAGGTTCGAATCCTCTCCCGACAGCGACACGGAAATCTGATCGACTTTCAACACCACGAGAAACGAGGAAACACGTTGGCACGTATCAAAGCGAGTGAACTGGAGCTGAAAGACCGGCTCGTCCACATCAACCGCGTGGCCAAGGTTGTCAAGGGGGGACGGCGGTTCAGTTTCAATGCAATCGTTGTCGTCGGCGACGGCAAGGGGCATGTCGGCGTCGGCCTCGGAAAGGCGAACGAAGTCGCCGATGCGATTGCCAAGGGGGTTGACGACGCGAAGAAGAACGTCGTCGTCATACCGATCATCAATGGAACCATCCCGCATCCTGTCATCGGCAAGTTCGGTGCCGGCCGCGTGATGCTGAAGCCGGCGTCGCCGGGGACGGGTCTTATCGCCGGCGGCGGTGTCCGCGCCGTCCTCGAATCGGCGGGGGTGCGCGATGTGCTGACGAAGTCCCTGGGTTCCTCCAACCCGCATAATGCCGTGAAGGCAACCATGGCAGCGCTCTTGAGCCTGGTGGATGCCAAGGCGATGGCCTCGCGTCGCGGCATTTCCGTTGCGGAGCTGTTCGGGCCGGAACCCCTCCCCGCAGCCCAAACATAAGAGCCCATGACCATGGCAAAGAAACTGAAGATTACGCAGACCCGCAGCATCATCGACCAGATCGAGCCGCAGAAGCGCACGATCAGGGCGCTGGGCCTCGGCCGCCCTCAGTACGCAGTAGTGAAGAACGACACGCCGCAATTGCGCGGCATGCTGCGAAAAGTGGCGCACCTCGTGCGGGTGGAAGAAGTCCCATAACGTTTGTTCAGCATCAAGGGTTGACAATGGCAAAAGACCTACTGAGTAATTTAAAACCCGCCGCAGGCTCGCGCAAGACCCGGAAACGGATCGGGCGAGGGCAAGGGTCAGGACACGGTGGGACTTCGACGCGGGGGCACAAAGGAGCAGGTTCGCGCTCCGGCACGCGCTACCGCGCATGGTTCGAGGGGGGACAGATGCCCCTCGTGCGCCGCATCCCGAAGCGCGGCTTCCACAGTCCCTTCAAGGTGGAGTTTCAGGTGGTGAACGTCCAGACACTGCAGAAACTCGCCGCTGACGGCAAGGTTGGCAACGGGGTGGTCACGCCCGAGATCCTGCTGAAACTGGGCGTCGTGAAGAAGGCGGCCGATCCAGTGAAGGTTCTCGGCACCGGCACCCTGTCCGTCACGCTTGACGTTTCGGCACACGCTTTCAGCAAATCCGCCGTTCAGAAAATCGAGAATGCCGGAGGGAAAGCGCAAACGATCAGCTCAACCCCAAAGACGAATGGCTAATCTCGGCGAGAGTCTACGCAACGTATTCAAGATCCAGGAACTCCGCACGCGGCTTTTGTTCACGGCGCTGCTCCTGATCATCGTCCGCATCGGCGCCCATGTGACGCTGCCGGGCGTCGATGCACGCCTGCTGGCGCAGGCGGAAGCGAATCAGGCGGCCAATACCCTTTTCGGACTGTACGATCTGTTCGTCGGAGGCGCGTTCCGCAACGCGGCGATCTTTGCCCTCGGCATCATGCCGTACATCAGCTCCTCCATCATCCTGCAGCTCCTCGGTGCGGTTGTCCCGTATTTCCAGAAGCTCTCGAAGGAGGGGGAGGAGGGGCGCAAGAAACTGAATCAACTCACCCGGTACGGGACCGTGATCGTTGCGGCCCTCCAGGGGTGGGGCGTCAGCGTCCGCCTCACGAGTCTCACGCTCGATCAGCAGCCGATCGTTCCCCTGGAGATCCAGGGGATCGGGTTTACGCTGAGCACCGTGCTTTTCCTGACCACCGGCACGATGTTCATGATGTGGCTCGGCGAGCAGATCACGGAACGGGGGATCGGGAACGGCATCTCGCTCATCATCTTCATCGGGATTATCGCCCGGTTTCCGCACTCGATCGTGGACCAGTTCCGCGTGACGAGCAACCTGATCATCGGCCTGCTGATGGTGGCGGCGATGGTCGCCATCATCGCCGGCGTGGTGCTCGTGACGCAGGGAACACGACGCATCCCCGTCCAGTATGCCAAGCGGGTGGTGGGCAGAAAAGTGTACGGCGGCGTCACCCAATATATCCCGTTGCGCGTCAATACGGCGGGTGTGATGCCGATTATCTTTGCACAGTCGATCATGTTCATCCCGAGCACGATCCTGACATTTTTCCCGGAAAGCGAACTCATGCAGTCGCTCTCCGGCTACTTCCAGTACACGTCGCTCACGTATTCGTTCTTTTATGCCCTTATGATCGTCTTCTTCACGTACTTTTACACGGCGATCGCCTTCAATCCGAAGGACGTGTCGGAGAACATGCAGAAGCAGGGCGGGTTCATTCCGGGCATCCGGCCCGGCAAACACACAGCCGATTTTATCGACAATATCCTGACCAGAATCACTCTGCCGGGCTCGATCTTCCTGGCCGTGATTGCCATCCTGCCCGCCTTTGTGTCGCGGTTCGGGGTGACGGGAAGCTTTGCGCAGTTCTTTGGAGGCACGAGCCTCCTGATCATGGTTGGCGTGGCGCTCGATACGCTCCAGCAGATCGAGTCACACCTGCTCATGAGGCACTACGACGGGTTCATGAAGTCGGGAAAGATGAGAGGACGTCTCCGGTAGGAGACCCACATGCCCAGGGTGTCGGTCAAATCGCCGGCGGAAATATCGTTGATGAGGGAAAGCTGCCGGATTGTTGCAGAAGTGATTGCCCTCATCCGGTCGATGATCAGGCCCGGCGTCCGCACGAGCGAGCTTGATGCCGAAGCCGAGGCGTACATCAGGTCCCGCGGCGCCGTGCCGGCGTTCAAGGGATACGGGCACGACAAAAGAAACCTGTTCCCGGGAACCCTCTGTATCTCGATCGATGACGTCGTGGTGCACGGGATTCCGGATGGCCAGACGATTGAGGATGGACAGATCGTCTCCATCGACGTCGGGGCTCAGAAGGCGGGATACTTCGGAGATGGGGCGGCGACGTTCCCGGTAGGGATCGTGAACGACGTCAAGACGCGGCTCCTGAAAGTGACCGAAGAGTCGTTGGGGAAGGGAATCGCGATGGCGCGCGCGGGGAACCACCTCTCGGATGTCGGCGCGGCCGTGCAACAGTACGTGGAGGCGGCGGGATTCTCGGTGGTGCGCGATCTGGTGGGACACGGCATCGGCAAGAACCTCCACGAGGAGCCGTCGGTCCCCAACTACGGGGTGCCGGGAAACGGCGTGGTGCTCAAGGAAGGAATGACGCTTGCCATCGAACCGATGGTCAATGCGGGAACATCACAGGTGATCCTCGATGACGACGGGTGGACGGTCCGCACCGCGGATGGTCAGCCCTCGGCGCACTTCGAGCACACCGTTGTGATCAAGGCAGGTGGGGCGGATATCCTCACCAAGTAATAACACTCAGGTATGGCAAAACAAGGTCCGATTAAGGTCGATGGTGTCATCACCGAGACATTGCCCAATGCGATGTTCAAGGTCAGTCTCGAGGGCGGACACAGCGTGCTTGCGCATATTTCAGGCAAGATGCGGATGAATTTCATCAAGATCCTGGTCGGCGACAAGGTGACGGTGGAACTCTCACCGTACGACCTGTCCAAAGGCCGGATTACGTATCGATATAAATGACGGGGCTGGCATCATGAAAGTGCGGTCATCGGTGAAGAAGATCTGCAACAACTGCAAGATCATCCGGCGGAAAGGTGTCGTCCGGGTCATCTGCAAGAATCCGAAACACAAACAGCGTCAAGGTTAAGAAGGAGGAATCCGGTTGGCTCGTATAGCGGGTATTGATCTGCCGAAGAAAAAGCGCGCCGAAATCGGCCTGACGTATATTTTCGGGATCGGGCGGACGTCGTCGCGCGACATTCTGGCGAAGGCCGGCGTTGATCTTAACAAGAAGGTCGCCGATTTGAATGATGACGAGGTCGCGAAGATCCGTAGCATCATCACCGCCGATTACAAGGTGGAAGGGGCGCTCCGGACGGAAACCCAGATGAACCTCAAACGCCTCATGGATATCGGCTGCTACCGCGGCATCCGCCACCGGAAGGGCCTGCCCGTCCGTGGCCAGCGCACGCGTACCAACTCCCGCACCCGGAAGGGACGCCGGAAAACGGTGGCAGGGAAGAAGAAGGTCGCAGCGAAGACCTAAGAGTCCATCGATTGTTTAGTCATTCCCGGAGGATACAGTGGCGAAAACCGCACCCGCAGCCGGTGGGGCTGCAGAACAGGTCAAGAAACGAAAGAAGATCCAGGTCGACGTCAGCGGCAAGGCGTTTGTCAAGGCGACGTTCAACAACGTCATCGTGACCATTACCGACATCTACGGCAACACGATCAGCTGGTCGTCCGCCGGCAAGAACGGGTTCAAGGGGTCGCGGAAGAATACGCCTTTCGCGGCGCAGGTCTCGGCCGAAGCAGCGGCGAAGGCCGCTTTCGCCCTCGGGCTGCGCAAGGTGGAAGTGTTCGTCAAGGGACCCGGATCGGGACGGGAGGCGGCAATCCGCGCCCTGCAGATGAGCGGCCTGGAGATTTCAAGTATCCGGGACGTCACCCCGATCCCGCACAACGGGTGCAGGCCCCCCAAACGGCGCAGGGTGTAAACAGAAACGGCATTGCAGACGGAGTTTACAAAAGAGGACCCATGGCACGATATACGGATGCGAGTTGCAGGCTTTGCAGGCGTGAACGGCAGAAATTGTTCCTGAAGGGGACGAAGTGCTTCACCGAAAAATGTCCGGTGGAACGCCGCGGCTTCCCGCCGGGACAGCACGGCCAGAGCCGGCGCACAAAGATCTCCGAGTACGGGGTGCAGCTGCGGGAGAAGCAGAAAGTGCGCAGGATGTACGGACTCCAGGAAAGGCAATTCCGCAACACCTTTGAACGTGCGCTGAGACAGACCGGTCGGACGGGTGAAACGCTGGTGAAGCTGCTCGAACGCCGGCTTGATAACGTCGTCTATCGCCTCGGTCTCGCTCCGTCCAGGAAAGCGGCGCGCCAGCTCGTGAACCATGGACATTTTCTTGTGAACAACCACGCCGTGGATGTGCCGTCGTACCTGATGCGCGCAGGCGACACCATCCAGGTGCGGGAAAAGAGCAAAAAGCTCGAGATCCTCCACTCATCGATGAAGCGGATGAAGGATACTGCCATGCTTCCGTGGCTGAGTCTTGACAAGGCGGCGATGGTGGGAACGTTCCTCAATGTCCCCGAACGGGCGGACATTCCATTGAATGCGGACGAGCAGCTTATCGTCGAATTGTATTCCAAGTAAGCGGAGACGGACACACAATGACAACCGGAACAATTCAAATGCCGGAGAAAATCCAGCTCGACGAGTCGACCTACTCGCCGACTTTCGGACGATTTATCGTCCAACCGCTGGAAAAGGGCTTCGGCGTCACGATCGGCAACGCGATGCGAAGGGTTCTCCTCTCGTCACTCCCCGGATACGCCATCACGGCGTTCAAGGTCGACGGGGTCCAGCATGAGTTCTCCGCCATCCCGGGCGTTGTGGAGGATGTGCCGGAGATGGTCCTGAACCTGAAACAGGTCCGGATGAAGCTTGTCAACAAGAAGACCAACCGCGTCGTCATCCCTTTGAAGGGACCGCTGGCGCTGACCGCGGCGGAGATCCAGAAGGCGTCGCCCGACGTGGAGATCCTTAATCCGAAACTCCATATCGCGACGCTCAATAGCGAAGCGAATTTCGAACTCGACCTCCGGATCGGCCGCGGCATCGGGTACCTCGTGGCGGAAGAGAACAAGTCTCCCGAGCAGACGCTGGGCGTGATCCCGATCGATTCGATCTTCACGCCGATCGTCAACGTTCGCTACTACGTCGAGACAACGCGCGTCGGACAGCAGACGGACTACGAGAAGCTCACGATCGAGATCGATACCGACGGGTCGATTACGCCGGAGGATGCGATGGCGTACGCGGGGAAGATCCTGCGCGATCATATCCAGCTCTTCATTAACTTCGACCTCGAACCGGAGGCGCCGAAGGAGGAGTCGGAACAGGACGCCGAGTTTGCCCGCATCCGCAAGGTGCTCACGACCTCGGTGGACGAGCTCGAACTTTCCGTCCGGTCGCACAACTGCCTGCGTGCAGCGAACATCAAGACCATCGCCGACCTTGTCCGCCGCGACGAGGGAGAACTGCTGAAGTTCCGCAACTTCGGCCGGAAGTCGCTCGCCGAGCTGTCCGAGATCGTCGAAGCGGAGAAACTCTCCTTCGGGATGGATGTGACGAAGTACCTGAAGGATGGGGAATAAGGCGGCACGAGGACACGAACGTCAATCACTGTTGAAACCGGATTATCGCCATGCGACACCGCAAGTCAGGCCGTAAACTCAAACGCACCGCCAGCCATCGCCGTGCGACGTTGGCGTCTCTTTCCACCTCGCTGTTGCGTCACAAGAGGATCACAACCACCGTCGCCAAGGCGAAGGAAACGCGCATGGTGGTGGAGAAGCTTATCACGCGCGCGAAGAACGCCGCAGGGGCAACCGTCACGCCGGCGGCGGGCGTCCACGCGCGCCGCGAAGTGGGACGCCTGATCAAGGATCGCGAGGTCATCGGCGAACTCTTTACCACGATCGCAGAAAAGGTTGCCGCGCGGCCGGGCGGTTATACCCGGATCGTGAAACTCGGGCAGCGCCTCGGCGACGGGGCCGAGATGGCCGTGATCGAGCTGGTCGACTTCAATACCGGCCAGGAACCGGCGGAGAAGACCGCACCCGAAAAGAAGGCGAAGAAATCCACGCCGTCCGCAAAGGGGAAGTCGCCGAAGAAGACCGCCGGTAAGAAGAAGACCGACGCAGGCGGCGCGCCGAAGGAGACACCCGCTGCGCCGGAGCCCAAGGAGGAGTCCCGCTGAGCGGGACTCTTTTCGTTTTTTCCTAATGAAAATCCTCACTGCTGATTTCGTTCTCGGCGTCGCCGACATCCGCCAACTTCCCAAAGACGGACTGAAGGAGATCGCCTTTCTGGGGCGTTCGAACGTCGGCAAGTCCTCGCTCATTAATAAACTGTGCGGACGTAAATCCCTCGCGCGTTCCAGCACCGAGCCCGGCAAAACCCGGGAGCTCAATTACTATGCCGTCAACAAACAGTGGTACTTCGTCGACCTTCCCGGTTACGGGTACGCACGCCTTCCCGAACAGATCCGTTCGAGCTGGGGGAAACTCATCGAGCAATACCTCAAGAGCCGCAAGGAACTGGCGCTCGTCATCCAGCTCATCGACGCCCGGCATGAACCGAGCGAACTCGATATGATGATGGTGGGATGGCTCGACTACTACAGCATCCCGTTCATCGTCGCGCTGACCAAGGCCGACAAACTTCCCGTTAGCAAAATGCCCCGCTACCTTGCCGCCGCCCGCGAAACGTTCGGACGGTTCCACAACTGCAAGGAGATCATCCCGGTCTCCTCCGTGAGCGGTCTCGGCAAGCCGGAGCTCCTGCGCGGCGTCGCCGCACATCTCGACTGAGCGCAGTGGCGCATCCCTCATTTCTTCCTCCGTTGCCCGCATGAACGAGCGGCTCTCCACGCCGGGTCCGACCGCCGTTCCGGTGCGCGGCAATGAAACGAAGAACACGCAAGGAAGGACACCATGAAGGTTCTCATCAGCGATCACCTGGAACAAAGCTGCATCGACATCCTCACGCATGACGGGATGACGGTCGACAACCGGCCGGGTCTCCCGGCCAGCGAGCTGCAGCGCGTTATCGGGGAGTACGATGCGCTCATCGTCCGGAGTGCGTCGAAGGTCTCCGCGGATGTGATCGCATCCGGCGTCCTTCTGAAGGTGATCGGACGCGCCGGCACGGGAGTTGACAACATCGATGTCAGCGCGGCGACGAGGAAGGGGATCCTCGTGATGAACACGCCGGGGGGGAATACGGTCTCGGCTGCGGAACACACGATCTCGCTCCTTCTCTCCCTCGCACGGAACATCCCGCAGGCAAACGCGAGTCTTCTCCGCGGCGAATGGGAACGGAAGAAATTCACGGGAACCGAAGTGCTGGAAAAGACGCTCGGCGTGATCGGTTTGGGGAAAATCGGCCGGGAGGTGGCTCTGCGGGGACAGGGGCTCGGGATGCGGATTGTGGGGTATGATCCGGTACTCGCGCCCGATGCGGCGGCCAAGGCGGGTATCGAGCTGGCGTCGCTCGAGGAGATCTACCGCCGCTCCGATTTCATCACGGTCCACACGCCGCTGACCCCCGAGACGAAGGGATTGCTCAACGATGCAACGCTGGCGCGGTGCAAGAAGGGGGTGCGCATCGTGAACTGCGCCCGGGGAGGGATCGTGGACGAAGAAGCGCTTCTGCGTGCGATCGAATCCGGCCAGGTTGCCGGTGCGGCGCTCGACGTGTTCGAAAGCGAGCCCCCCGCCCATACGGCGCTTCTCCGCCACCCGCACGTCGTTGCTACCCCGCACCTGGGGGCATCGACGGAGGAGGCGCAGGAGAAAGTGGCGATCCAGATCGCGCACCAGGTCGCCGATGCGCTGCACGGCCGCGCATACGCAGGCGTGGTCAATGATGCAGCCATGCAGTTGACGCTGAAACCGGAGGTTCGCCCCTACGTAGCGCTTGCCGAGAAGCTCGGCCATCTTGCGGCGCGGCTCGCCACCGGCAAGGTGAAAAAGCTCACGGTGACCGGATCGGGGGATGTCGTCGTCTCCACGATGGAGCTGCTGAAGGCGGGAGTCCTGAAAGGCATTCTTTCGCTGACGCAGTCGGGACGCGTGAACTTTGTGAACGCGCCGTTCATCGCCAAAGAGCTCGGTCTCAGTGTCGGCGAGTCCCGCGAAGCGGGAGGAGGGAATTACCCGAATCTTCTTCGCGTCCGGTACGAGACGGAGAAAGAGGTCAGGGAATGTGCGGGGACGGTCTTCGGCACGTCCTCCGTTCGGCTGGTGATGATCGACGGATTCCGCTTCGAAGTCAATCCCGAGGGGCATCTTCTCATTTATTACAACATCGACCGGCCCGGCATGCTTGCGCAAGTGGGCGCGATCCTCGCAGCGCACAACGTCAACATCGCCGGACTCTCGCTCGGCCGGACGGCGATCGGAGAGAAGGCGCTGACTGTCGTGAACGTCGACAGCGATATCCCGGGGGAAGTGCTGGAAAAGATCCGGACTGTCGGCGGCGTCACCGATGTCCGGGTTGTAACGATGGCTTGATGGAGCGATCCGGGTTCGGCGTGATCCCGGCATGTTCTTTGGCGGGACCGTCGCCCGTATCCCTCCCCGCGCAAACCCGCCTGTTTTTGCAACTTTTTTCGACCAGCACTTGACAAAGACAACCTGCATGTTTATATTCCCGATAAGCGAATATGGGGTTCTTTTCCGCCAAGCGCGCCAGATACGAGGAGGTGGAGACAAAGCAGCAATTGATACGTCTTTCCGAATACCACACCATCAGCAGTCAATTCCGTTTTCACAGAGTCTGTTCTGAGCGTTCCTTCGAATCGAGAAAGAGGGGGCGACAGGACATATTGTATCCATTTATTCCTTGTGCATGTCGACCGATAGTTTCGTGAAGAGGAGAACCGGGAGGGAGGCCCGAGGCGGTGTGACGAGCAAGAGCGCGGAGCGGATCCTGTGAAAGATCCACACCTGAATACCAAGCAACATTCCACATCAACTAACCTGGGAGTACATTCTATGAAACGTCTGTTCTCTGTTTTGGTCCTTGTGGCCATTGCTGCAACAATCGGATCGGCGGGGCAGTGGTCGCCGACGAAGCGGCACACACTCCGTACGGATGACGGCGATCAAGTCGTGCGAACGTCGCAGGCAGTGTTGCACGGAGCCGCGCTCCAGAAGACCGGATCACTCTCCTGGGTGTCGGTTGATTCGGCGAACAATGTGTACGGCGCAGCCGGTTGGAACATCTCTGCGCTATCGTATGATCCAGGAACGAACTATCTGGGATTTGTCCATCGGGGACAGAGCGCGTACGGCGCCTCCGGGCAGTTGTTTTACAACGTGTCGACGGATGGCGGTGTGAACTGGTCTCGCGTTGCGGCCGCTTTGAACGCAGGCATTGCGGGAAACAACTCGCGCTACCCGAGTGGTGCGATCCTGAACCAAGGCAATCAGGCAGATCCTGCCCAGGCGTATTTCGTGTACGCCAATCCCGAATTGACCGGCGGTGCATTCGGAGCCGTTCGCTATGGTGTTGATCCGCTGGGAGCCGGCACGCCGGGATCCACGGAAGTTGAGCCACCCCCGTATTATTCTTCGCAGTTTGGTCTGTGGACGGATGATGTCACGGGCGGTGCGTTCTGGGTCGGTCTTGAAACCGACGCTGCGGGTGCCGTGAGCATCGTCTATCATTTGTTCTCTACCCTGGATGTCTACGGAACCGTCTCGAATATTACCCCTGAGGGATGGGCGGATTCGACTTTTCAAAAGGGGAATAAAGTGGGTGCGTCGACCAGCTATGACTACATGAATGGGGACAGCAGGAACGGCCACGAGTATGTCGGACTGCTGGCACTGTTCGCAGGGGACACCATTGCGGTTGCTGACACCAACTTCCAGTACAACTACAACGTCGGCTATGCAAAATCGACCGACAATGGCGTGACGTGGGGCGCATGGGTTCGGCCGGAAGCGGGGCCGTCCAAGAACTGGAATGGACTTCCCGGATTCGGACCGAGCTACTATATCGCGTCGGGTTATACGAGCGCCCGCGCGGACGCTCATCTTGTCGTCGATTCACTGGGCTTAGTGCACTTCTTTACGGTTGTCGTTGACACGACGACCAGCGTGACCTCGGTCGTCGAGATCTATGAGACGAGCCCGAATGTCTGGGCAGATAAAGTTGTGAAGGCAGGCCTGAATCGCCACACGATTCAGATCTATGGTGCCTTGGACCAGGACTCTTGGGATCTCAGGACGTCGGTCAGCCCCAATGGAAAAGTACTCGGTGTTGCGTGGCTTGATGCGGCGACAAGCGCTGCCACCGATACACTTCCCGATATTTGGTTTGCGCACCGGTCAATCGACGGCACGTGGAATACCCCCGAGAATCTGACACAGTCCACCTCTTTGGCGGAGTTCATTGTGCACGCCGCCCCGAGCCTGAAGGCCAACGGCGGCAATAGCTATACGGTGTTCTTGTCGCGGGCATATCAGCTTGATTTTACCGGCTTCCCCCCCGGAGATGCGACTCTCTCCGAATTCCTGGTGAGTTCGTACACCTTTAACCAGATCCCGACCGGGGTGAGCGAGAAGAACCCTGTTGCTAACACATTTACGCTGAAGCAGAACTATCCGAATCCGTTCAACCCTGCGACAAGGATCGAATACGCGATCCCAAGAGGCTCGAACGTGAAGGTGATCGTGTACAACGTTCTCGGTCAGGAAGTTGCCACGCTGGTGAACGAGTTCAAAAATGCCGGCACGTACAGTGTCGACTTCAACGCGTCGCGGCTTGCGAGCGGCGTGTACATGTACTCGATCAAGGCAGGCAGCTATACGGACGTCAAGAAGATGGTTCTTTTGAAGTAATCTGAATGGGAGTCCGACGGTGGGCCTTTGGTCCACCGTCGGACGCTTTGTCATTGTGTTTGTCGGGCACGTGGGGTGGGTTTCATGTTGTTGCATGCTCGCAGCCAGCTCTTCGCCAATCGATCTTCGATGCGCTTTCCCCGTTGGGTGTTGGGGGTATGAAATGGGTTCAGGCCCAACCCGATGTGCATTCCATGTCGATCGAATCTTGTTGTACAAGGCCACTTCCTGATTTTCGCGGAAGACGGCCACTTCTTTCCGGGATTGAATGAATTCTCCGCGGGCCGACGGCTCGCGTTATGTTGAGGGGGATCCCTGCTTCCGTGCAGCGATCCGCAGGCGATGAAGCGTTGGCGGGTGATGGGGTATCTGTGTTGGTTGTATTCCGATCGGACATTACAGTGCTCATTTTTCTTGTTGAAGGAGGAGTTATGCAACATCACTCTTTGCGCTCCATCCTTGGTATTCTGCTTGTCGCGGCGATTGCGGGGACGGCATGGGGGGGGACGACCGGCAAAATACGGGGGAAGATTACCGACAAGGCAAACGGTGAAGGGCTGGTGGGTGCCAGCATCGTCATCCAGACAACGACGATGGGGGCAAAGTCCGACATTGACGGTGAATTCACGATCCTGAATGTCCCCCCGGGTGTCTATTCCGTTCAAGCGTCCTATGTCGGATATGAGACCGTGCTCAAGTCGAACGTCCGCGTGACCGTCGACCTCACGACCGTCGTTGACTTCAGGCCTGAAAGCCAGCTCATCCCGGGTCCGACAATCGAAATCGTTGTCCAGGCGCCTCTCGTCAACAAGAGTGCGACGAACTTCGTTGAGACCGTTGGGGCCGACAAGATCGAGCAACTGCCGTTGCGCGAGCTTCGCGACATTTTCGCGACGACTCCCGGCGTTGTCCAGCAGGGGGGCAACTATTATGTGCGCGGCGGCAGGCTCGAGGAAACGGCCTTCTACGTTGACGGTGTGCTCGTGAACAACCCCATCAGCGGCCAATTGCAATTGAACCTGATCAACAATTCCATTGAAGAGGTGCAGACCCAGATTGGCGGCATGACTGCCCAGTATGGCAATGCCATGTCGGGACTGGTCAATGCCACAACCAAGACCGGCGGCTCGAAGTACTCGGCCTCCCTGGAAGTGATCACCGACCAGCTTGGGGGGGTAAATTCCAAGAATGTCTTCGGGGCCTATTCTTACGGCCAGAGCGAATACGCGGCGACAATCGGCGGTCCGGTCATTCCTTCCGACAACCGCTTCCGCTTCTTTGTTGCCGGCCAGAGGTCGTTCAATCGGAGCGCCGCAACGTTTCTCAATGGAACGGGGCTGCCGATCACGGTGGATTCCAATGCGATCCAAGGTGCCGATTGGGCAATTGCGAACAGGTTTGCCCAGAATCCATTCGTCCCAGACGTCCAGGCAGGTTCGACGGGTCACAGGACGTATCTTACAGATCTCCTCAACAATTCGAGTTACCCCGGCGGACGCAACCAGGGGGGGATCGACCGCGATTCCTATGCGGGGAACGGGAACATCCTGGCGGATTTTGGATCGGCGAACATTAAAGTGGGAGGATCGTTCGACCACAATACGCAGGTTGGTTCATACGGTCATACTCTGGATATCGTCAATGTGACATCCGGGTTTGCCCGGCCGATCAGAACCGTCTATACAGATGCCTCGGCCTATGTGAAGTTGACGCATTTCATCGACCCGACAACTTTCTACACGTTGCAGGGGAACTACTTCTTATACAAATCCACTTCAGGGGATAATGTCCTCTGGAACAACATCGAAGGATACGGTGACCCTGCGCAGGTTCCGACGCTCGTCGGGCCAAGTCAGAACGCGCCTGCGTTCTCGCTGTATTCGTTCTCCGTGGCGTACCCCGGGTCGATCACGAACCAATTCAGCAAGATCTCACGGGAAAACACGGCTGGTCGATTGGACTTCACGCACCAGTTCGCCCAGGTGTGGGAGTTCAGTGCGGGTGCCGAGTTGAACCGGTACACGATCCGCAGCTACTCGGTCAATGCACGCAACCTGTATCTTTTCCGCTTGCAGGGAACATCCCCGGGAGTCACTCCGTCCGATTGGAGCGTGTATAACAACGCGGGGGTATCGACGTACGGTTATGACATTTATGGGAACGAGTTCAATGGTGGGACGTTCACGGACAAGACCGGCACGAACGTCGATCTCAGCCAGGAGGGTCCCCGCCATCCGGTGTTTCTCGGCGGCTACATCCAGAACAAGTTCGAGTTTGACGACCTGATCATCAATGCCGGTCTGCGGTACGACTACTTCGATCCCGGTGCACCGGAGTATAAGGACCCGCAGAATATTGTGATCGACTCGTACGAGGGAATCCCCGTCGTTGCTGATTCAAGCTACCTGGCCAACAGGACCAAGTACGATCAGTTCAGCCCCCGCATCGGGTTCTCCTTCCCGGTTGCCGACAGGACGGTCTTCCACGCGACGTACGGCAAATTCATGCAGATGGGACGGCTGAGCGATCTCTACACGTCGCGTATGACCGCTGCCTACTACTTCACCTCCGTCTTTGCGTATCAGCAGCCAAATCCGAACCTTCGTCCGGAGCGGACCACTGACTATGAAGTGGGTTTCCGGCAGCAGGTGGGGGATGAGGCGTCTTTTGACCTGAGCTTCTACTACAAGGATACAAAAGACCTTCATGTGATCCGGACGATCTTCCCATACAATGGGACTGCGTATTTTACCACCGTGAACGGGGATTACGGCACGTCGAAGGGGGTCACACTGAGCTTCCAGATGCGCCGCACGAACAGGGTCGCCCTCAACGCGAACTATACACTCTCCAGCTCCATGGCCACGGGGTCAAGTTCCGGCTCTCATTTCGACATTGCGTGGCAGGACAACTCCTACGGCGGACAGCCCTACTATCCCGTCATCCCCGCCCCGACGGAGTTCGACCGGACACACACGGGGAACATTAACATCGACTACCGGTTCGACAAAGATGACGGACCAAAGCTGTTTGGTACCCGCATCCTCGAAAGAGTCGGCGTGAACCTTTTGTTCACGTTCAGCAGCGGCCTCCGGTACACCCTGAGCCAGGTGGACGGCGCTTTCCCCTTCTCCGCCACCAACGCTCCTCAGGCCTACGAAGACCTGAACGCGTCAACGGGTCCGTGGATCTACGAGGTTGACATGAAAATCAACAAGACGGTGACAATCCTGGGTGATCTCGATCTGGACGTCTATCTCTGGGTCACGAACCTGCTGAACACGAAGAATGTGGAAAACGGCGTCTACACCGGGACCGGCGAATCCACGAACGACGGATGGCTGAATACCGCGAATGGAAAAACCTGGGCTGCGAACAACGGTCCTGACGCCGTGAAATTGTATCAGTACCTGGAAGAAAACATGGGGTACTACGGTCCGCCGCGCCAGGTCCGTCTTGGCATACGTCTGGGCATTTAGCGCGATGACCACTGGTGCACGGAACAGTATTTTTTCGACGAGGAGCTTTCTTATGAAATCAATTTCCAAGCACGGTGTGCTGGTTCTGGTCGCAGTCTGCATTGCCGCCGTCTCTTTTGGTGGTGTGAGCGGACCTGACAAGGGCCGGAAGCTGCAGAAGATCAATGATTACAAGTATCTCAATATTAACACCATCAATTGCGCGATGAACTCCGACGGCGTCTTCGCCGATGAACGAAAGACGGGGGCGTCGGGGATGGAGTGGCCAAAGGGATCGGGAAAAACCTGCGTCTTTACCGCAGGTCTGTGGTTGGCCGGGAAACACCAGCCGGACGGGCTCATCCGGACGGCCAACATGGACTACCAGAGTGAATACCAGCCGGGGCCGCTGCTTGAGACTTTCAACACGTCAGCAAACGACGACGCTCTCCCTGTGTCGCGGGCGGGGGACCCGCGGTATCGCCTGTACAAGATCACCAAGAGCGATCTCAAAGCCAACGCTGCTCCCAATGCCGACCTGACCGAATGGCCTGGCGATCTGGGAGCACCGTACATCGACGTGAACAACAACGGCGTGTTTGATGCCGGCATTGATCAGCCCAAGTGGTATGGCGACCAGCAGATCTGGTGCGTGATCAATGACGTCTGCAACAGCCGGCATGCGGTGGTTGGCGCGACCCAGCCGCTTGGGATGGAAGTCCGCTGCCTCTATTTCGCCTTCAACCGCCCCGGTGCGCTTGGAAACATGATGTTCCTGAAGTGGCAGATCATCAATAAGAGCGATGCTGACTACGACAGCGTGTACATCAGCATGTGGAGCGATGTCGATCTCGGCGATGCAAACGACGACCTCCCGGGTTGCGACACGACACTGAGTCTGGGTTATGTCTACAATGGCACGAATAACGACCAGACAACGCATGGCTACGGCACAAAGCCCCCTGCGGATGGATTCGATTTCTTCGAGGGACCCAAAGTTCCGGCAGGACCCGCGGACAGCGCATTGGTGGATGGGAAATGGACCAAAGGGTATGTGAACCTCCCTATGACATCCTATGTCGTCTACACGAATGCTACGTTTGCCCAGATTGTTGATCCGCCGACGGGAAGCCCGAACTATCCGCTGATCGCCTATGATTACCAAAGAGGGCTCGCGGGAACAGTCCATCAGACGTTGATATCGAAGACATCGGGGCTGCCGATGTACAAGTGGTTCTCCGGCGACCCGGTGGCGGGGACAGGCGATCTCCCGAGTAATTTTCCCCTTGGGACGTTTAATCCGCAGGACATCCGCATCATGTTGAGTTCGGGTCCCTTCAATCTCGCGAAAGGGGACACGCAGGAAGTGGTCGGCGCATTTCTCATTGCGCAGGGTGCCGATCGGCTCGCGAGCGTCACGCTGTTGAAACAATACGACTTCCTTGCGCAGGATGCGTTCAACAGCAATTTCAACCTCCCGTCGGCTCCGCCGTTGCCGACCATCAAGCTGACCACGCTGCCGAATCAGTTGATATTCGACTGGCACGAGAATTCGGATACCACCGAGGCGTACAATTACAAAAACTACCTCTTTCAGGGGTACAACTTCTACCAGGGAGAGAGCGCCAACGGCCCCTGGACGCGTCTGGCGACGTACGATCTTGTCGATACCATTGGAGTGATCGTTGACTATGTCCAGAATCCGACGGACGGGAACTATTACTTGAATCCCGTCGAATATGGAACGAACAGCGGTCTGCAGCACACATTCAATGTCGATCACGATTACTTGACGGGTAATCCCCTGGTCAACGGCCAACAGTACTTCTTCGCGTTGACGACGTATGCATACAACATTACCGAAGGGGCTCGTGACAAAGGAATCGCCTTGTCTCTCGAGGCCCCGCAAGACGCCATCATTTCGATACCCAGGCAACCGGAAATTGGAACAACCCTTCCGAGTTCGACCAATCAGGTGCTTGTGACCGACCGGGGGATGCACAGCGATGATGCCCTCAAACCCACCGTGTTCGATCCGACGCTTCTGACGGGAGATACCTATACGGTGGTGGTGAACGGGACGGGGACGAACGTCACGTCGTGGGATATGATCCGTCAATCGGCGACCGGGACCGATACCGTTGTTCACAAGAGCACGTACTTCACGGGTGACAACAATTCGCCGTACGTTGACGGCATTATCGTGAAGCTTGTGAATCCCCCGCAGGGCCCGCGAAGCGATTCGCAAACGCCCGCAGGTGCGGTGTACGTCCCCTCGTACAAGGCGTGGCTCACCGCGTACACGGTGTACCAGCGGAAGAACTACACGATGAGTGTACCGCAGACCGCTCTGGGTGTCTGGTACCCATATTATGGACTCGATATGGGACCCCTTGGGTCGAAGGGCACGTCTGTCACAAAGGACAACCTGAAGAAGGTGGAGATCCGATTCACGGCACCGGGGCAGGGGCAGCATGCCTACCGGTATCTGAATAAGGTCCACTTGAGTGGTGGCGCTGGGCCATATGACAAGATCATCGACAGTTCCTTTCTCCCATATATTAACGCGACGGGCCTCGGCTTCGTCTATCAGCATGACTATGCAACCGTCACGGTTCCTTTCACCGTTTGGGAGGTGGATTCCCTGGACGGCGACCCGACGCCGCGGCAATTGAATGTCGGCTTTATCGAAACCAACGACAGTGTGATGAGCAAGAAGACGGGCAAGTACGCCGGTTTCGGGCGGATCGACGGGCAATGGGATCCGACGACGGCGGACAACGGCGGGATGGAACCGGTCTTCATTTTCTCCTCTACGTATTCTACCGTCGAGAATCCCAAATACACCGTCGCAAACCTTCAAAAGGTCCAGGATTCGGTCGATATCATGTATGGTTTCCTGGCGAAATCGACCGACTCATTGAAGACCTTCCAGGATCATACTGGAGAAAAGATCGTCATCACCCCGAGCTACGCCTTGGACGGAGGACGGACGTTTATATTCACTGCTCCGAAGATCCAGGAAGGCGATCCGGCGGCGATGAAGAGGGATCTCAATCTCATCAATGTCTTCCCTAATCCTTATTTTGCGCACAATACTGCGGAGACCGGGCTCTTCAACCACTGGGTGACGTTCAGCCACCTGCCGGCGGTTGCAAGGATCAGGATTTTTGCGATATCGGGCGAGCTGGTGAGGGATATCGCGCACAGCAACACGACGACGTTTGAGAGATGGGACCTGAGGAATACCAACGGCCTGCCTGTGGCGAGCGGAGTGTACCTTGTCCATATCGAGATTCCCGGCGTGGGCAACCGGATTCTCAAGGTGGCGCTCGTCATGCCGGAAGATCGGCCTCAACGCATATGATCCCTGCTGAGAATTCCTCTTTAGGAAAAGGAGATACATCCATGAAGAAATTGAGATTCATCGGCATCCTGGGATTGTTGCTGTTCGCCGGAACGGTCCAGGTGTTCGCGGGGAATGAGACCAAGACGGGCACAGCCGGTGCCTTGGAAGTGCTCCTTCCCGTGGGAGCGAGGGGAACGGCGATGGGCGGCGCAACGAATTCCATGCTGGACGGGGTCGAGGCGCTGAACTGGAATCCCGCCGGTCTGGCGGGGGGGTGGGGCGAGTCCAGTGTGGAGGCCATGTTCTCCCACATGGACTACATTGCGACGACGTCGGTTGACTATGCCGCCGTCGGCGTCAACGTCGGCGATCTCGGCGTGTTGGGATTAACCCTCCGTTCGTTTGGGTTCGGCGACATTGCAGAGACGACGGAATTGTTTCCCGACGGCACCGGGCGTACTTTTTCGCCTTCCTATGTGACCATCGGTCTGACGTACGCAAAAGCGTTGACCGATAGGATTCACATCGGCTTCACCGGCAAATATATCTCGGAGACCATCCTGCGCACATCGGCAAGCGGGTTTGCCCTTGATGCGGGGATGATCTACAGCGTCGGGAACAACGGTACCCTCAAGGGGCTGCGTTTCGGTGTTGCCCTGAAGAATATCGGCCCAAACATGCAATACCGCGGTGATGACCTGGCGCAAACTGTGATCCCCCCAAATTCCGCGGTTGGTGCAGCGGCAGTGCCGCTCAGCTTTGCGTCGCAGGCGTTTGAGCTCCCTTCCTCATTTGAACTCGGCGTCGGATACGACTATAATCTGGCACCCGATCTTCGGCTGGGGGTCAATGCGCAGTTCAATAATATGAACTTCGGCAACGACCAGTACCGGGCCGGGGGGGAATTCGCGTTCAAGGAGATGTTCTTCCTGCGGGGGGGCTATGTGGGGAGCGGCAGCACGACCCAGTATGTCCTCGGCGGGACGTTCGGCGCCGGCGTCAATATTGAGGTGGGCACGTTTGCCATCGCGGTGGATTACGCATATATGACTGCCCGGGTGTTTGATGGAGTCAATGTCGTCTCCATCCGCTTGAAGATGTAATGCCCGTTGTCCATCGTTGGTGAATTCATGAAAGGCCGGGAGCAGTGAGTGCTCTCGGCCTTGTTTTTCTCAGGCCTCCCCCCGTGCTCTCCGGGGAGGAAAAGTCGCGGATGGTGCCATGCTCTGCCTCTTGTTCTTCCTCTTCAATTTTCCGATCTTCCGTGATGCGCCCCCCGATTCGATAGGTCCTGCCGGCGCTCAACTGCAGACCGCGGCAGGGGATCGGATCGATGTGGATATCCAGGGAACAGTCTATGTGACGGACCGCGACCGGAATATGGTCAGGCGGATGAACGCGAACCTCGGGCAGGAGAAACAGATGGGGGGAATGGGATGGGGGAACGATCAGTTTGACCACCCCTCCGGGATCTGGGCGCGGAACGGCATCGATGTCTTCGTGGCCGACGAGGGAAATCACAGGATCCAGCGGTTCGATCGGAACTTTAACTATATCTCGACGTTCTCAACAAGGGAGAGCGACAATCCCGACGAGAGATTTGGATATCCCTCGGACGTGGCTGTGTCGCGGTTCGGCGATCTGTATATCTGCGACACGGAGAACTCCCGCATCCTGAAGCTCGACGCGCAGAGCAGGTTCGTCAGGACGTTCGGGGGGATTGATGCGGGGAAGGGACGCCTCGGCAAACCTACGAAGGTGGCGATAGGCCCGGAAGACCGTCTCTATGTCCTTGATGGGTCCCGGATTGTGGTGTTCGATGCGTTCGGGAACTTTTCCATGGTGCTCGCCGAGGGGCTGTTTCACGATCCGTCAACGCTCTTTGCGGATCCTCAGGGGGTCATGGTTGTCGACGGCGAGATGCTCTATTGCTTTGATCAGGACGGACGGCCAGTGTGCGCTGCGCTTGTGGAAAAAATCGCGCCCGGCGGACCCCATCATTGTTTTTCCCTTGCGGCCGCGAACGGGACGCTGTATCTCCTCACAGAGATGGGTCTCACAAAGCTCCCTGACCCTCGATTGTCACCCCCGGGAACCGATGCCGGAAAAGAGTAACTGAACGTTCACTTGCGAAGGATGCGACCATGGCACGAAGCCTGAATAAAGTCATGTTGATTGGCAATCTGGGGAAAGACCCCGAGGTTCGCTACACGGCGAGCGGCGTTGCGGTTGCGACATTTACCGTCGCGACCAATGAGTCCTGGAAGGACCAGGACGGAAATCTCCAGGAGCGGACCGAGTGGCATAATATCGTCGCGTGGCGTAAGCTGGCTGAAATATGCGGGGAATGGCTGAAGAAGGGGAAGAAAGTCTATATTGAGGGGAGGATCCAAACCCGGAGCTACGACGACAAGAACACGGGGGCGAAACGGTACATCACCGAGGTCGTGGCCGATAGCATGATCATGCTGGATGGACGGGGAGGAGAGGGACAGGGTGCCGCCTCCACGGAGCGGCAATCTTCAACCACGCCTTCTGCCGCCGCACCGGAAGCCGGACCCGGAAACTCAAGCGACGATCCTCTCCCGTTCTGAAAGACTGGCCGGGTTCCATCCCCCGGCAACCTTGGGGGTGATGGGCTGGCTTCTGCATCAACAAGGTATGCACATATTTGTCCACATCATTATCAACATCTGTAGGCAGATAAAGTAGCGGTTTAGTAAGCGCAGATAACCTGTTGTCGATAAATAGAATAGCTTGTTTCCACGGGTAGTATCAAACCGGCCCAAGCCAATCATAGTCACATCGAGGTTGTCGATAGATTCAACGATGAAAGCAAAGCTGGTACTGGAAAACGGGTCTGTTTTTGTTGCGGAGGCGTTCGGCGCTCCTGGGAAAGTGACGGGGGAAGTCGTCTTCAACACAAGCCTTTCGGGGTACCAGGAAATCTTTACCGATCCCTCTTACAGCGGCCAGATTGTCACACTCACCTATCCCCTGATCGGCAACTACGGTATCAACGACGTCGATATCGAATCCGCGCGCCCGCAAGTCAGCGGAGTGATCGTGAAAGAGTACATCGACCATTATAGCAATTTCAGGGCGACGGGCAGTCTCGGTGAGTGGCTGCGGAAACACGAGATCATGGCGATTCAAGGTTTGGACACACGGATGCTGACAAAGATGCTCAGAACGGGCGGCTCGCTCCGCGGCATCGTCTCAACGGATGAC
>Ga0182010_10000104_pt1 | contig 45570 bp, 50 predicted proteins | sample 611E1MmetaG_FD_120488 | JGI IMG/M metagenome (GOLD analysis project Ga0182010, IMG submission 120488) | Permafrost microbial communities from Stordalen Mire, Sweden - 611E1M metaG | ecosystem: Environmental > Terrestrial > Soil > Wetlands > Permafrost | place: Sweden: Stordalen | collected... | reverse complement strand
CTACGGTCCGCCCGGGTGCGGCAAGACCCTGATCGCCAAGGCGGTGGCCAACTCCCTGGCCAAGAAGGTGGCCGAGGTGACAGGCAATACCAACGCCCGGAGCTACTTCCTCAACATCAAGGGTCCCGAGCTGCTCAACAAGTACGTGGGTGAGACCGAGCGCCAGATCCGGCTGGTCTTCCAGCGGGCCCGGGAGAAGTCGGAGGAGGGCGTCCCGGTGATCGTGTTCTTCGACGAGATGGACTCGCTGTTCAGGACCAGGGGCACCGGCATCAGCTCGGACATGGAGTCGACCATCGTGCCCCAGCTGTTGGCGGAGATCGACGGGGTGGAGACCCTGAAGGACGTCATCGTCATCGGGGCCTCCAACCGCGAGGACCTGATCGACCCGGCGATCCTGCGCTCGGGCCGACTCGACGTGAAGATCCGCATCGAGCGGCCCAACGAAGTGGCGGCCACCCAGATCTTCTCGCGCTACCTGACCCCCGACCTTCCCCTCGATGCCGAGGAGGTGCGCACCCTGGGCGGGGGGGACCCGGCCAAGGCCACCCAGGCCATGATCGAGGCGACCGTCGCCGAGATGTACCGGAACGACGAGGAGAACCGCTTCCTCGAGGTCACCTATCAGAACGGCGACAAGGAGGTGCTCTACTACCGCGACTTCTCCTCGGGGGCGATGATCGAGAACATCGTCCGCCGGGCCAAGAAACTGGCGATCAAGCGGGCCATCGCGGGGGAGAGTCGGGGGATCCGGACCGACGACCTCCTCGAGTCGATCCGACAGGAGTACAAGGAGAACGAGGATCTTCCCAACACCACCAACCCCGACGACTGGGCGAAGATCTCGGGCAAGAAGGGTGAGCGGATCGTCTACATCCGCACACTGATCAGCGACCACGACGAGACCAAGGGCGGGCGTTCCATCGAGCGCGTGGGAACCGGTCAGTATCTCTGAGCAACCCCCGGTATAGGGTCGACCGCATGGCCATCCCCAAGGTCTGTGGAATCGAGACGGAGTACGGCATCCAGGTGGTGGGCGGCGACCCCAACCCGATTGCCGCCTCGTCCTTGCTGATCAACGCCTATGCCCACGACGTGGCCCGCCAGCAGACCGAGTGGGACTTCGAGGACGAGGCCCCGGGCAACGACGCCCGTGGGTTCGCCCGGGAGGGATCGATGCCGCCGCAGGTCGAGACCCATCTCGTGAACACGGTGCTCACCAACGGGGCCCGGTTCTACGTGGACCACGCCCACCCCGAGTTCTCCACGCCCGAGTGCAGCGATGCCCTCGAATGCGTCCGGTACGACCGTGCCGGCGAGGTCGTCCTGATCCGCGCCATGGAGGCCGCCGACCTCGCTGTTCGGGACGGCTCCCATCTGGTCATCTACAAGAACAACTCGGACGGCAAGGGGAATTCCTACGGCACCCACGAGAACTACCTGATGGACCGCGCCGCGCCGTTCATCCGCATCGTGGCCGGGGTCACGCCACACTTCGTCACCCGGCAGATCTTCGCCGGCGCCGGGAAGGTCGGCGCCGAGACCTCGGTCCACGACGGTCAGCGGGTGGACTTCCAGCTCTCCCAGCGAGCGGAGTTCTTCGAGGAGCAGGTGGGCCTCGAGACGACGTTGAAGCGGCCCATCGTCAACACACGGGACGAGCCGCACGCCGATCCGCACCGCTACCGGAGGCTGCACGTCATCGTGGGCGACGCCAACCTGGCCGAGGTGGCCACCTTCTTGAAGGTGGGGACCACCTCGCTGGTCCTGGCCATGATCGAGGACGATGTCTCGGGGAGCCGGAGCCTGGCCCTGGCCGACCCGGTGACCGCCATGCACGAGGTGGCCCTCGATCGGACCTTCTCCCGACCGCTGCGGATGGCAGACGGTTCCACGGCGACGGCGCTGGCCATCCAGTGGGAGCTCTACTCGCTGGCCCGGAAGTACGCCGACGACCGGGGACTCGAATGCATGGGCACCGAGGGCATCGGCGAGGAGGTGCTCAGTCGGTGGGAGAGCGTGCTCAACGGCCTGGAGACCGATCCGATGTCCCTGGCCGGCCAGCTCGACTGGGTGGCCAAGCTGCAGCTCATCGAGGCCTACCGGCAGCGCCACGGCTGTGCCTGGGAAGACCCCCGGCTGGCGGCACTGGACCTCCAGTACCACGATCTGCGGCCGTCGCGGTCGCTGTTCGCCCGATTGAACACCGAGCGGATCGTCGCCGAGGCGTCCGTGGCCTCTGCCGTCGCGGAGCCGCCTCGGGGCACCCGCGCCTGGTTCCGGGGCCAGTGCCTCAAGAAATGGCCCACGGCGGTGGTCACCGCCAACTGGGATTCGCTGGTGTTCGACCTCGGCGCCGACCCCCTGCGGCGCGTCCCTATGATGGATCCCCTGAAGGGTACGGCGGAACACGTCGAAGAACTACTGAACGCATGTGCGAGTCCGTCCGAGCTGTTGGATCGGCTGAGCGGCTAGGGAGAGCAGAGATGGCAGAACGAGAGCAGAAGAAGAGGGCCTCGCCCGAACGCGCCGACGAGGTCGTCGAGGAAGTGCCGGCAGCATCGGCCGCCGGCGACAAGCTCAAGGCCGAGCTCGATGATCTGCTCGACGAGATCGACGAGGTTCTCGAGGACAACGCCGAGGAGTTCGTGCGCAACTACGTACAAAAGGGCGGCGAGTAGCACCGGTGACCCTGCCGCTCTTTTCGACCACCGACGACCCCGGACCCGATTTCGCCGGATTGATCCGCCGGCTCAAGGTCCCCACCCCGGCGATGTCCGCCGGCGCCGGGCCCGGGGGAGCCTCGGGGAGCGACCGGTTCCGTCACGGCACCACCGTGGCCGCACTCCGCTTCGCCGACGGTGTGGTGATGGCCGGCGACCGGCGGGCCACCGAGGGCCATGCCATCGCCCACCGGTCCATGGAGAAGGTGTTCCCCGCCGACCGGTACTCGGCGGTGGCCATTGCAGGCGCCGCCGGCCCGGCGGTGGAGATGGTGCGCCTGTTCCAGACCCAGCTCGAACATTACGAAAAGGTCGAAGGGGTGGTGCTCAGCCTCGAGGGCAAGGCAAACCAGCTGAGCCAGATGGTGCGGGAGCACCTGCCCATGGCCATGCAGGGCCTGGCGGTGGTGCCGCTCTTCGCCGGCTACGACCTGACGCGGGGCACCGGCCGGATCTTCACCTACGACGTGACCGGTGGGCACTTCGAGGAGACCGAGTACAACGCCACCGGGTCGGGTGGGCGCGACGCCCGGACCACCATCAAACTCGGCTACCGGGTGGGGATGGCTCGGGACGAAGCGGTGGAACTGTCGATCGAGGCACTCTACGAGGCCGCCGACGAGGACTCGGCCACCGGGGGGCCCGATCTGATCAGGGGCATCTACCCTCTGGTGGCCACTGTCACCGCCGAGGGCTTCCTGGCCGTGCCCGAGGACGAGGTGGCCGAGCGGTTCGCCGCACTCATCGAACGACGTCGAGCAGAGGGTCGCCAGCCATGACGATGCCCTACTACGTGGCACCCGAGCAGGTGATGAAGGATCGGGCCGAGTACGCCCAAAAGGGCATCGCCCGGGGCCGATCCCTGGTGGCGACCACCTACGACCTCGGCATCGCCATCGTGGCGGACAACCCGTCGCGTTCGCTCCACAAGATCAGCGAGATCTACGACCGGATCGCCTTTGCCGGTGTGGGGAAGTACAACGAGTTCGACCAGCTGCGGGTGTCGGGGATACGGCATGCCGACACCAAGGGCTATGCCTACAGCCGCGAGGACGTCGAGGCGCGGTCGTTGGCCAACCTCTATGCGCAGTACCTGGGGCAGGTCTTCACCCACGAGATGAAGCCTCTCGAGGTCGAGATCCTGGTGGCGGAGCTCGGGACCGAGCTGCGCCCGCCGCAGCTGTACCACATCGCCTACGAGGGGACGATCACCGATGAGGACCGGTACGCCGTGCTCGGAGGCGAGACCGAGGCCATCGCTCAGCGCCTGGACGAGGAGTGGGCCAGTGGCTGGTCGCTGACCGATGCCCTCCGCTCGGCGGTGGGCGCCCTAGCCGGCCCCGATCGGACGCTGCGGGGCCAGGATCTCGAGGTTGCGATCCTGGCCGAGGGCAATGGCCGCCGGGCATTCCGGCGCCTGGTCAACGGCGAGTTGGATGACCTGCTCGGCTGAGCCGGCCGGCAGCGATCGGACCGGTTCGTAGCAGCCGGCCGTCCTCACGGTACCGTGAGGGTGATGGACAAACGTATCTACGGCTTGGAGAACGAGTACGGGGTCACCTGTACGCTGCGCGGGCAGAGGCGGTTGAGCCCCGACGAGGTGGCCCGATACCTCTTCCGCCGGGTGGTGAGCTGGGGCCGGTCCTCCAACGTCTTCCTCGAGAACGGGGCACGGCTCTATCTCGACGTGGGTAGCCACCCCGAGTACGCCACGCCCGAATGCGACGACGTGGCCGAGCTGGTCGCCCACGACAAGGCGGGGGAGTGGATCCTCTCCTCGTTGGTGGAGGGGGCCGAGGCCCGGCTGCGGGAAGAGGGCATACGCGGGGACATCTATCTGTTCAAGAACAACACCGATTCGGCGGGCAACTCCTACGGGTGCCACGAGAACTACCTGACCAGCCGGCGCGACGATTTCGCTCACTACACCGAGGTCCTCATTCCCTTTCTGGTCAGCCGGCAGGTATACGCCGGGGCGGGCAAGGTACTCCAGACCGCCCGGGGCGCGGTGTTCTGCCTCAGCCAGAGGGCCGAGCACATCTGGGAAGGGGTGTCGTCGGCCACCACCAGGAGCCGCCCCATCATCAACACCCGGGACGAGCCCCATGCCGATGCGGAGAAGTACCGTCGTCTCCACGTCATCGTGGGCGATTCCAACATGAGCGAGTACGCCACCTTCCTCAAGGTGGGTGCCACCAGCATCGTCCTGCGGATGCTGGAGGATCCTTCGGCCGTCATGCGTGACCTGACCCTGGAGAACCCGATCCGGGCCATCCGCGAGATCAGTCACGACATCACCTGCCGGCGCCCTGTCCGCCTGGCAAACGGGCGCGAGATGAGCGCACTGGACATCCAGGGGGAGTACCTCCAGCGGGCAATCCGCTACCGCGACCGGCAAGGGCTCTCCCCCCAGGAGGACCTGGCCCTCGACATGTGGCAGCACTGCCTCAAAGGGCTGGAGTCCGATCCGCTCTCGCTGCACCGGGAGTGCGACTGGGTGGCCAAGTACCGCTTGATCGACCGCTACCGGGACCGCCACGACCTCCCCCTCCACAGTCCCACCGTGGCCCTCCTCGACTTGCAGTACCACGACGTGGATCGCACCCGGGGCCTCTACTACCGGTTGCAGCGCCACGATCAACTGGACCGGATCTGCGAGGACGCGGACATCATCACCGCCATGTCGACGCCGCCGCAGACCACACGGGCGCGGCTCCGTGGTGAGTTCGTGAAGCGGGCCAAGGAGCGCCGACGCGATTTCACCGTCGATTGGGTCCATCTCAAGCTCAACGACCAGGCGCAGCGCACCGTGCTGCTGAAGGATCCCTTCAAGTCGAAGGACGAGAGGGTCGAGAAGCTGATCGCCGGGCTGTGAACAAGGAGACGGAGGGAACGGGGCAGTAGCGGCCCTGCACTCGATTCGACTTCCCGGTGCGGTAGCGTCCCGTGATCGTGCCCGAGGAACCCCCCGCCGCGTCGTCGTCACTGTCCGCAAGTGCCGACCCACCGTCCGACGAGGGCGACACGGCGCTGAGCGGCGAGCGGTCGAAGGGCGGCGGCTACCGGGCCGTCATCGAGTGGGCCGTCATCCTGATGGCGGTACTGCTGTGTACCGTCGTGCTCCGCACCTATGTCGTCCAGTCCTTCTACATCCCGTCGCCGTCGATGGTGCCCACGCTCCAGGTGGGCGACCGGATCATTGTCAACAAGCTCAGCTACGACCTCCATTCGATCCATCGCGGGGACATCGTGGTGTTCGAACGGCCACCGCTCGAGGACCAGGCCTATGCCGACCTGGTCAAGCGGGTGATCGGGCTCCCCGGTGAGACGATCTCCTCCGAGGACGGGAACATCTACATCAACGGCCAAAGGCTGGCCGAACCGTGGCTCCCCCCCGGACCGGACAGCTACACCGGGGCACTCCCCAGTGATGCCAACCAGCAGTTCAACATGCCCGGGCCAGTCAAGATACCCGCAGGCGAGTACTACGTGATGGGGGACAATCGGACGGACTCCGAGGACAGCAGGTTCTTCGGTCCCATCCCCAAATCGTTGATCGTGGGTCGTGCGGTCGCCGTGGTGTGGCCGCTCAGCCATGTGAAGGGACTGTAGGGGTCCATCGGCATCCCGTGCGGTAGCCTCGCTGACTTGTGACCCGCGACCTCCCGCATGACCCAGGCGAGGGGACAGGACCCGGTGGCTCCACGATGATCTCCGAGGTGCCGGTGGCGCCCGTGGCCGGGAGCAGCCCGGCGGTCGGTCCGGGACCCAGGGCCCGGTCGGGGAGGTGGGTCCTCGAATGGATGGCCGTGCTGGGCGTCGCCCTGGTACTTGCCGTCTGCGTTCGGGCCTATGTGGGCCAGATGTTCTACATCCCATCGGGCTCCATGCTCCCGACCCTCCAGATCGGCGACCGGATCGCGGTCGACAAGCTCGCCTACCGATTCCACGGCGTCCGTCGCGGGGACATCGTGGTGTTCGCCCGGCCCCCTCTGGAGCAGGCCGACTACGAAGATCTGGTCAAACGGGTGATCGGGCTCCCCGGTGACACCGTCTCGTCCGTCGGGGGGCGCGTGTACATCGACGGCAAGCCTCTGGCCGAGCCGTGGCTGCCGCACCCCGAACCGGTCACAGCGCCCAGCCAACTCCCGGATGCGTTCAGCCTCGATCACCCCTACAGGGTTCCGCCCGGCACGTATTTCGTGATGGGTGACAATCGCACCGATTCGGAGGACAGCCGCTACTTCGGCCCCATCCCGCAGAGTCTCATCGTGGGGAAGATGGCCTTCAGGGTCTGGCCGATCGACGATTCGGTGTGGCTGGTCATCCTGTCGACGGTGGTCGTCGTCGTGCTGGTCCTGCTGCTGCTGGTGCTGCGCGGTCCCCGTGAGGCTGGCCCGTCGTCAGAGGGCCGGCGCCACGAAGGGCCTGCCGGCTCCAGCTAGACCGGAGCAGACCGCTTCGAGGCGGCCGGTCGTGCTCCGGGACATGGGGCGCCCGCCGGTCACTGCGCCGGTACACTCGTTGACGTGCCATTTCTCAGCCCGGCGAAGCTGCTGGTCATCCTGGTGGTGGCCCTGGTCGTGCTCGGCCCGGACAAGCTGCCCAAGGTGGCCAGGCAGGTCGGCGCTCTGTGGGGGGACTTCCGCAAGTTCCGCGAGCGCCTCGAGAGCGAGGTGCGTGGCACCTTCCCCGACCTTCCCTCCACCGAGACAATCTCCCAGGCGGTGCGCTCGCCACTCTCGTTCCTGGACAACCTGGCCGACACCCACAGCGCGGAGAACGGTGCAACCCCCTCGGCGGCGAGCGGCCAGGAGGCTCCCGACGTCCGTGGTGACGCTATACGGCCCTCGGGCGGCACCAACCGACCGGCAGGCACGGTGCGGGCCGCCGAGCAGCCGTCCATCCCGGGGGTATCCGTCAGCGACCCCGGGGGCATCGTCCATCAGGTGCGCTCCAACGGTCGGGCCGTTCCCGACGACCCCGGAATGAACTGATCCGACCGGCTCACCCCAACGTGCACGGATCCTGTCGAGGCTGGAGACCATGGCCATCTCGCTGAAGCGCTCCAGCGAAGCGCGGCCGGAGCCCAATGCGATGACGCTCGTAGAGCACCTGACCGAGCTGCGCCGCCGGGTAGTGGTCTGCGCCGTGGCCTTCATGATCACCGCCACGGTGGCCTTCCTCCTCTACAACTGGATCCTGGCCTTTCTCAAGCATCCCTACTGCCAGGTGGCGCCCCACCACTGCGGCTTCTACATCACCGGCCCGCTGGACGGACTTGCACTGCGGGTCAAGATCGCCGCCTACGGCGGGCTGGTCCTCGCCTCCCCGGTGCTCCTGTGGGAGCTCTGGCGGTTCATCACGCCGGGATTGAACCCCAAGGAGAAGAAGTACGCGATTCCCTTCATCGTCGCCTCGATCGCCTTGTTCCTCCTGGGATCGCTGGTGGCGTTCGTGACGTTCCCCCATGCGTTGGGCTGGCTCGACAGCATCGGCGGCCCGAGCCTCACCGAGATCCTCGATCCGACCAAGTACCTCAGCCTCATCGTGTTGCTGATGACGGTCTTCGGCCTGACCTTCGAGTTCCCGGTGCTTCTGGTGTCACTCGAGCTGGCCGGCGTGCTCACACCCAAGCAGCTCTCCTCGTTCAGGCGATGGGCCATCGTGTTGATCGTCGTGGTGGCCGGGGTGGTGACTCCGAGCTCGGACCCCTTCTCGATGATGGCCTTGGCCATTCCTCTCTACCTCTTCTACGAGCTGTCGATCGTGGTCGGGAAGCTCGTCCGGCGATGACCCCCGGGCGTGCCCGGGGCCCCTCCCGAGACGCCTCGGCAGGGGTGGGTGAGGGATTCCGGGAGCGCTTCGAGCAGGGCCTCGGGCTCCGTCTCGACGGATTCCAACGCCAGGCGATGGATGCCCTCGACCGGGGCGAGTCGGTGCTGGTGTCGGCTCCCACCGGATCAGGCAAGACGCTCATCGCAGACTACGCGGCGGCCCGGGCGCTGGAGTCGGGCGGGAAGGCCTTCTACACGACTCCGATCAAGGCTCTCTCCAATCAGAAGTTCGCCGAGCTGTCGGCCCGGTACGGGGAGGAGCGGGTGGGTCTCCTGACCGGGGACGTGTCCCACCAGCCCCATGCGCCGATCGTGGTGATGACCACCGAGGTCCTGCGCAACATGCTCTTCGCCCGCTCGTCGATCCTCGACGACCTGGAGGTGGTGGTGCTCGACGAGGTGCACTACCTCCAGGACCCGTATCGGGGCTCGGTGTGGGAGGAGGTGCTGGTGCTCACCCCGGCGAGGATCACCTTCGTCAGCCTGTCGGCCACGGTAAGCAACGCCGCCGACTTCGGGGCGTGGCTCACCTCCATCCGTGGCAGGACCAGGGTGGTGGTGGAGACCCACCGGCCGGTGACGCTGCACCACCACTTCGCCGTGTCCGAGCGGGGACGCGACGGACTCATCGTCCTCCCACTGCTGCGGAACGGAAAGCCCAACCCGGACGGCATTGCCCTGGACGACAGGCGCCGGCGCAATCCCCGGCACCGGTACCGGGCACCCCGGAGGACCGAGGTCGTGGAGTACCTGGCGTCGGCCGGGATGCTGCCGGCCATCACCTTCATCTTCTCGAGGGCGGCCTGTGACGACGCCACCCGCCAGTGCCTGCAGGACGGCGTCCGCCTGACGACACCCGAGGAGCGGACGCGCATCCGCATGCTCACCGAGGCCTCCGTCGAGCGGCTCGGCGACGACGACCTGCGGACCCTCGGGTACGGGCCGTGGTCGGCAGCTCTCGAGTCGGGCATCGCCCCGCACCATGCCGGGTTGGTCCCTGCCTTCCGCCAGGCGGTCGAACGGTGCTTCTCCGAGGGCCTACTGAAGGTGGTGTTCGCCACCGAGACGCTGGCCCTCGGGATCAACATGCCCGCCCGGACCGTCGTGGTCGAGCGGTTCGCCAAGTTCCGGGGTACCGACACCTCGGCCCTCACCTCGGGCGAGTACCAACAGCTGACCGGCCGCGCCGGCCGGCGTGGCATCGACACCGTGGGCCACGCCTTCGTCCTGTGGTCGGCCGCGTCCCCGTTCGGCCTGGTGGCCCGCACCGCTCTGGCCCCGCCGCCGGACCTGTTGTCGTCGTTCCATCCGACGTACAACCTGGCCGTCAACCTGGTGCGGCGCTGGTCGCGGGAGGACGCACACGGCCTGCTTGCCGCCTCGTACGGGCAGTGGCAGGCGCCTGCCGGCTCGGAGTCGTTGCCCGCCCAGCTCGACCGGCGCCTGGCCATCCTCGAGAAGCGGGGCTTCGTCGACGGATGGAAGCTGACCGAGGCCGGATACGCCCTCGCCAGCATCTACCACGAGTCGGACCTGCTGGTGGCCGAGGCCCTCCGGGGTGGGCTGCTCGACGGACTCGATCCGGCGTCGCTGGCCGGTGTGGCCTCGGCGTTGACGTTCGAGGCCCGGCGGAGCTCGGAGGACGCCGCCGAGCCACACGGCAAGAAGGTGATCGACCGCCTGGCTCGGCTCGATGCAGTGGCCGGCGAGCTCCGGGCCGACGAGCGCCGGGTCGGCCTGCGTCGGACCCGGCGCCCCGATGCCGGCCTTGCCCGGGCGGTGACCGGCTGGGCCAAGGGGGCCACCCTCGACACGGTGCTGAGGGATGCCGACGTCGCGCCCGGCGACTTCGTCCGCAATGTCCGCCAACTGATCGACCTGGTGCGCCAACTGGCCCAGGTGGCGGCCGAGACCGGCACGCGGGAGTCGGCCCAGATGGCTGTGGCCCTGCTCAAGCGGGGTGTGGTGGGGGCGGACGACCCCGCCGCGCTGGGGTCCGCCACTGACCCACCGCTGCCGTCCTAGTGTGATCTGGGCATGTTCCCCTACGCCGAGGAGACGTTCAGCGCTGAAGAGGAGGACATCCTCCGCCGCTACGTCACCAATCTCGATCAGCCGGTGTTCGCCCTGGTCAACCTGCCGGAGGTGGTCAAGGGCGCACTGTTCGCGCGGTACTCCCGGTCCCCCAAGAGCCTGCGCCGGCTGTTCCTCGACGAATTCGTGAGCGAGCTCGACATCAGCGGCGACGCCACGGTGGATGCCACCGTCGGGCTCAAGCGGGCAGTCGAGCTCTACGAAAAGGTCTTCCTCGAGTACGGGGACGACTCGGTGGCGCAGTTGGGCGGCGTGCACCTGGCGTGCGAGCAGGCGTCCAACGTTCTGACCAAGATCCTCGAGTGGGGGAGGCTCATGGCCTACCTCGAGCAGTCGACCCGCTACATCGCCTACAACCAGCGGCTCACCACCGGCCACTACCGCTACTACCGCGACCCGGGCCTGCTCGACTCACCGTTGGGGGCCCGCTACGTCGGCGACATGGACCGGATGTTCGACACCTACGGCGACCTCCTCGAGGAAGCACAAGCGTGGTTGGCGGTCCGACATCCACGTCGGCAGGGGGACTCCGACTTCATCCACCGCCAAGCGGTGAGGGCCAAGGCCCTCGATGCCCTGCGGGGCCTGCTCCCTGCGGGCTCGCTGTCCAACGTGGGCATCTACGGCACCGGGCAGTCCTACGAGATGCTGCTGCTCCGGATGCGGTCGCACCCGCTGCCCGAGGCCCGGCAGTACGCGGACATGATGCTCGAGGAGCTCCGAAAGGTGATCCCTTCCTTCCTGCAGCGTGTCGATCGCCCCGATCGGGGAGGGGCATGGTCGGAGTACTTCCGCCGGACGCGGGAGGACACGGACCGTCTGGTCGGGGAGCTCTTCCCCGACCTGGTGGCACCGGCGGGCGAGTCGGCCGACGGGCCCTGGGGCCGACCCTCGGTGAACCTGGTCGACTTCGATCCCGAGGGCGAAGAGAAGGTCATCGCCGCCATCTGCGCACCCCTCACCAATCGCTCGGAGGAGGAGGTGCTGGCCCGGGTCCACCTCCTCGGAGCCGAGGAGAGGCGAGCGCTTCTGGCCGCCTACGTCGGAGACCGGGCCAATCGTCGTCACCGGCCGGGTCGGGCCTTCGAGCGCACCGGGTACCGCTTCGACGTGGTGAGCGACTACGGCGCCTTCCGGGATCTCCAGCGCCACCGCATGCTGACCATCGAATGGCAGCCACTCGGCACCTCCCTCGGATACGACGTGCCCGAGGTGGTGCAGGAAGCCGGCCTCGAGGATCGGTACGTGGCGTCGCTGGAGCGGTCACGCGAGCTTTGCGATGCCCTTGACACCCGCTTCCCGGTCGAGTCGGCCTACGCCGTCGCCCTGGCCTACCGCATCCGGTACTCGATGCAGATGAATGCGCGTGAGGCGATGCACCTGCTCGAGCTGCGCTCGGGCCACCAGGGCCATCCGAGCTACCGCTGGGTGGCCCAGGAGATGCACCGCCAGATCGCCGATCGGGCCGGCCACCACCTCCTGGCCGGTGCGATGTCGCATGTGGAGTACGGGTCCGAGGACCTCGAGCGGCTCGATGCGGAGCGGCGTGCGGAGGGACGACGGAAGTCCATGTCCGCTGCCGGAAATCCTGCAACTCCCTGACCTGGGAAGTTGGAGGAACGCCCAGGTCAAACGGGATGTTGCGCATTTGACGACACACGGTATCCCTGGCCTATCGTTCGCGCAGTCCCAACCGCCCCGCAGGACGTGCCAAGCGGTCGTTCATCCAATGGTGCGCTCTCAGGGGGGGACGCTGTGAGAGGCGGAGGGAGACCCAGGGGATCGAGTAGAAAACATCTCCCCGAGACCGGCGGCGCAAGCCGGAGGTAACGGGGGGATGGTGCCAAAGACCCCCTGGGTCCGACCGCCTGGCAGGCGCAGGCCCACGGCCCGGACGTCCTGCGGACCGCCTGCGCCCCGACTAGATTCCAGGTGGAACACGTAAGCACCCTCCCTCCGGACAGGGCGGACGCACCGGCCACGGTGCCCGTCCGGAGGAGACAACCTCGCAGCATCGGTATGGCGGCCCCATTTGAACGGTGTGTGTGCCGGACCGTATATGCTCCCGCCCAACTCACCACGGAAAGACCGAGATGCCACAAGAACTCGACGAAGTCGAAGGGCCGGACGAACTGATCGAGGGAGACCTCGATGAGTTGGCGGACGACGACGATCTGATTGCCGAAGAGGATGCACTGGTGCTACCGGACGACGACGCAGACGTCGTCGTCGTGGAGGAGGACCTCGTCGACATCGACGACGCAGACGTTGTCGTCGTGGAGGAGGACCTCGTCGACATCGACCCCAAGGTACCGACCAAGGCCGCTGCAGCCGGCGAAGAGGCCGAAGAGGAAGAGGAAGAGGAGCCGGACGACGAGGACGTCGAAGCCAGCCTGGACACGATCCTGAAGGAGCGGTTGGTCGTCGAGGAGGTCGAGGACGACGAGGACGCCCCCGAGCCCGAGGATCGGAGCGGGGACGGCGTGGAGCGGGTGCTGCCCAAGCAGCCCGGTGAGTTCGTCTGTCGGTCGTGCTTCCTGGTGAAGCACCCCAATCAGCTGGCGGACCGGAAGAAGATGCTCTGTCGCGACTGCGTGTGACGGGGGCCGACGATGCCAGTACCGAATGACGATGAATCCGAGGAGACGCCGCTGAGCGAGCGGTTACTCGATCTGCTGGTCTTCATACCCGCCGGGCTGGCGGTCACGGCCGTGGACGAGTTACCGAAGCTGGCGGCCCGCGGCAGGGAGCGAATGGGCGTGCGCGTGTCGTCGGCCCGGGCGGTGGGGCAGTTCGCGGTGAGGGCCGGGCAAAGTGAGTTCCGGCGGCGATCCTCGGCGTTGCGCCGCCGGGACCAGGGTGCCTCCGAGGTCCTCGGGGACGAGGAGCCGGAAGTGGCAGACGTTCCCAGGCCGACCCCGAAGACACCACGGGTCACCGATGCGCATCGCTCGGCCGGCACCGAGTCGGTGGCGGCGCCGCTCACGACCACGCCTCCCTCGTCGCCGGCCACCCCGCCGATAGCGACCACGCCTCCGACCGCGGCCACGCGACCTTCAACGCCGGCCATGCCTCCGGCGGGGGTACCGGTAGCAGCAACGGCTCCGGCAACGGGGAATGGCCACACTCCGGCCGTGTCGAGCCTGGCCATCCCCGGATTCGACTCGCTGTCCGCGTCCCAGGTGGTCCATCGCCTCGACGGGTTGAATCGCCAGGAACTGGTGTCGGTCCGGGCCTACGAATCTTCCACCCGGGGCCGGCGGACGATCCTCAACCGGGTGGATCAACTGCTCGACGAGCGGTCATAGGCCGATCGCGAGCAGTGCGGCGAAGGGGGGAGGGCCGATGGAGGCTGTCCGGGTGGCACGAGCCACGGACGCCGGGCGCATCGCCGAGTTGGTCGACGAGTTCGCACAGGAGATGGCGTCACGGCGGGGCGCTTCGCTGCTGAACGACCCCGGTGGGCCCGGCCCGGGCCGGATCGACGGTGCCGATGCGGCGGCGGTTGGCGATCCTGGTCGCCTGGCCCTGGTCGGCACCCTTGACGAGAACGTAGTGGGCATCGCCCTGTGCCACCTCGAGGAGGCCGGGCCCACCGGGTGGCGCGGCGTGGTCGACGCCTGCTATGTGGAACCCGGGGCCCGGGTGGTCGGACTCGGCGGGATGCTGATGGACCAGGTCCTGGCATGGTGCACCGACCACCAGTGCCGTGGTATCGACGGGTTCGCCTTCCCCGGGGACCGGGGGGCCAAGAGCTTCTTCGAGTCGGCGGGGTTCAAGGCACGGCTACTGGTCATGCACCGCGACCTCGACTGACTGCGCCGACCGGGCCGGTATGGGCTCGGTCGGAATCAGACCGGAGTGTGCGACCCAGGGGCGGCCGCCCGGCGTTCAGGAAGCCCGGCGCCCCGGGGCCGAGCGGGCACGGGCAGGTACCGGCCGCCGGGGCCCCGGGGGTGGGGGAATGGGAATCCCGAGAAGCCTCGCCAACTCGGGCACGTAGCCGGAGGCCTTGCGGGCCGCTCCCAGCAGTGCCTCGTCTGCTCCGGCAGGAATGCCCTGGGGCTTCACTGTGCGGCGTACCGGCGATTCCACCACGACCTCCAACAGGGCCTGCCACGCCTCGGGCGATGTCTCGGTCGACATGGCGTGGCCGGCCGCATCGGCCAGCCGGACCGCAAGTTCGGCGGAGAGGCGGGTGGCAGGCTCGGGGGGCCGGATGGAGGCTCGCACCGCGTCGAGCACCCTCCCTTCGTCGAGGGACGAGGTGATCCGCTCGACCCAACGCTCCCGCAGGGCGGTGACACGCTGATCGAGCGCGGAGCGCAGGGCGCTCGCGAGCTCGGTTCCCTCCTCGTCCAGGGTCACGGTGGAAGCCGAGGCGACGATGGAGCGAAGCTCCCGAAGTGGGATGTCCTTGCCCGCTGTGCGCGCCACCGACGCCCGGTCCTTCCAGGTGGCGAGTGTGATCAACGGGCGCAGCTCCTCGGCCAGGGCCAGCAGTGGACCCGGTGTGACCTCGGGTCGACCCTCGGCACGGGCACGGGTGTTCTGCTCCTCGATGGCCTGGCGGACGGCAGGGATGCCGCCGCGCAGCAATTGTTCGGCCACCGGGATCTGCTCGGGCCTGAGCGTGGCCAGGGCGGCATTGCGGTAGGTGGTCGATGCAGCCGGACGGCGCGGGTTCTCGCGGCCCCCCGATTCGCGGGCGCCCGGACGGGCAGGCCCGCTCCGTTTGCGGGCCGGTGTGCCACCCTCCGACGGCGCTCCCGTGGAGGCTCGGTCGCGTTGCCCGGAGCCGCTCCTCGGCCCGCGTGAGCGGTCCTCGGAACGCGGCTTGCGCTCGGCCGGTCGACGACCCTCTTGGGAAGGCCCGTCCGGCCGGTCGTCCCGGCGGCGCCTGCCCTTGGAGGCCAGCACCACGTTCACGTCGGGTGCGCGCTGGGGTGTGCCGATCACCTCGATCCGGTCCTTGGCGCGTGCATCGCCTTTCGCCCTCGCCGGGAGGAGCGCGGTCACCGTCGTCCCGTCCAGGGTCGTCTCCACCTCGGCGCGCAGTACGGTTCCCACAGCGGCACCGGCGGGAACAAGGTCGGCACCGACCGTTCCGCGGGGCTGCTTGGCACCGGCAGCGCGCCACGTCCACGTGGAGTCACCGGTCTGACTGGTCAGTTCGACTTCGATGCGATGGGCCATACCGGGCGACAGGCTACTGCCGCCACCGACCATGGCGGTAACAAACTGGGGAACCGGGGGCCTAAGAAGGGTCTAAGAACCCTCTGATATGCGGGTTTGCCGTCCTGCGCACGCCGTACGATGACGGCACACGTGGCGCCCCATGCGCCGCCCGCCAGGGGGGCCGACGGCAGGGCGGGTGGCATCCGGGGGGCATCGGTGCGTTCGAGGAGGCAATCGATGGAGCATTCGGAAACCGACGGGCAGGCCGCACCGGGCCCCGCAGTGCCTGCATCGGCGCCGCAGACCTTCCCGCCGCCGACGACCGCCGCGATGCCGTTCGGCCCGGGGGCCACACCGTCCGAGGCCCCGGTACCGCCGGCCGATCGGCCCGGCACCGAGGCCCCGGCGGCGACGGAGTCGACCAGCGAGGTTGCCGTTCCGGGAGCTGGACAGACCGATCAGATCCCCGCAGTGGCACCACCCTCGGGAGCATCCTTCCTGCCCCCGCAGTGGCGGGAGCCAGCGCCCACGGCCGAGTCGCCCGATGCCCAGGCGTCGGAGCCGACGCACCCCTGGGGCTCCCGGACCGCGCTCGTCCCGGTCGTCGCTCCGGCCGGGTCCGGCTGGTCGCCGGACCTCACGGCACCGGCCCCTGTCGCCGAGGGGTCGAAGGGGAACCGGGTGCCGGTGTGGTGCTGGGCGGTCCTCTGCCTGGCCGCAGCGCTCATCGGCGCCCTGGTCGGAGGAGGCATCGTGGCCGCCTCCAACAGCAAGAATGCCACCACCACGGTCAAGGAGATCTCGGCCGGGCCCGCCTTGCTCAACGGGGTCACCAACATCGAGGCGGTGATCGACAAGGTGCTGCCAGCTGTGGTGTCGATCGACGCCACCTCGCCGGCGCCGGCCTCCCCGTCGGTCTTCGGCGGTTCGACGGGCGGCGTACAGGAGGACCAAGGCACCGGGATGATCATCACCTCGAACGGTGAGGTTGTGACGAACAACCACGTGATCTCCGGGGCGACCACCATCACCGTGACGCTCTTCGGCAGCCTCAAGGCACTGCCGGCCACCTTGGTCGATACCGATCCGACCAACGACATCGCGCTGTTGCAGATCACCAACGCCTCGAACCTCCCGACGGTCGGCTACGGCGATTCCGACAACGTGCAGGTGGGTGACGCGGTGGTGGCCATCGGCAATGCACTCGGGCTGTCCGCCGGCACGCCGACGGTCACCCAGGGGATCATCTCCGCCAAGGGGAGGACCGTGCAGGCCAGCGACTCGACTGGCGCCGTCACCGAGACGCTGACCAACATGTTCCAGACCGATGCGGCCATCAACCCGGGCAACTCGGGCGGACCGCTGGTGGACAGCTCGGGCAAGGTGATCGGGATGAACGCCGCAGTGGCATCGAGTGCCGACGGCACCTCCCAGGCCCAGAACATCGGCTTCGCCATCCCGTCGAACAAGATCGAGCAGCAGCTGCCGGAGCTCCGCAACAAGACCATCCCCAACCCGGCTACGTCGGGGGCGGGCTACCTCGGTGTGTCGCTCGAGACATTGACCTCCGAGCTGCGCAGCGAGTACAACTTCGTACCCAACCAGGGCGCCGTGGTGCTGCAGGTGGAGAGTGGCTCGCCGGCCGATGCGGCGGGGCTGCAGCAAGGGGACGTGATCACCTCCTTCGACGGGAAGACCGTCACCAGTGCCGACCAGCTGGCTACGGCCATCCAGTCGGAGCATCCGGGAAAGATCGTGACCATCGGGCTCTACCGGGGACAGGCCCAGATGACGGTGACGGCGACCCTGGGGTCGGCGAGCCAGTACGGGCAGTCGGCCGGGGGCTGAGGGCTGTTCCTGTACGCAGGCCCGTCGAGTGACGCAGATGGTCGTCTGCGCCCCTACGGTGGGTGGATGTCCTCCGGTGACGAGCCTGTGATGACCGGGGACGCAGACCCATGGGACTGAGCGGCGAAGGGGCTGCCGGCGAGGAGTGGATCGAGCGGCTCCGAGCGCCCCGGCCCGAACCGGCCCGAGACGGCTCTCCTCCCGATGACCGGACCCTCTCCAGGGTGATCCAGGCCGCCACGAGCGTTCCCGATCACGGTGGACTGCGGCCGTGGCGGTTCGTCGTCGTGTGCGGGACCGGTCGCCAGCGGTTCGCCGACGCGCTGGTGGCTGGGCTCCATCAGCTCCGTGGTACCGACCAGCCCGACGCGGCCGTGGCCAAGATACGCGGGAAGGCATTCGCCGCCCCCTGCGCGGTAGCCCTGATTGCTTCGCCGGACCCCACGTCGAACGTGCCGGTATGGGAGCAGGTGGCCTCTGCGTCGTGCACCGGATACGCGATCGTGCTGGCGGCCTCTGCACTCGGGTTGGGGGCGGTGTGGAAGAGCGCTGCGGTCCTAGAGGCCGACCCCGTCCGAGCGCTGTTCGATCTGCGCCCGGACGAACGGTTGCAGGGTTGGGTGAATCTCGGTTCGCCGGCCCCCTTCGGGCCGAGGGCCGCACGTCCGGAGTCGCCGGTGGACCTCGATGCGCTGGTCACCGTGATCGGCGACGACGGCGTTCACGGCGGTCCGGTCGACCGGTAGGCGCCCGTCCGGTCAGCGAGCCGCGGGAGTGGGGGAGTGGCGGCCTGTCGCCCTCACGGACGCACGACGAGACGGAGGGCACCGAGGAACGAGGGCTGGCTGCGGAGCGCACCGTGGCGCTCGTCCCATCGGCCGGAGGCCAGGTCGGCGGCGAGTGCCCCGACGGCCGCCTCCTCGACCGCAGGGTCGAGGAGGCTCCACGCGGACTGCGATCGGCGTACCGACGGATCAAGGAAGGCCTCCGGGCGCCCGTAGTAGGCCTCGGTGAATCCGTCGACGCAGTCGAAGGGAACCGGTACCTCGTGGACGGAGGCGGTCGGGCCCAGGGCCGAGACGAGGGCACGGACGGTCGGATAGCGGGAGGTCTCGGCGGCCAGGAGCTTCGGCGCGTACTCCATGAGCCACAGTCGGTCGAGGGTATCCGGGTCGAAGGTCAAGATGGCGACCGGGCCCCGCGTCACCCTGCACAGCTCTGCGATCCCGAGGAGCGGGTCGGGCCACTGATGGATGGTGACCGTGGCCATCGCCGCATCGACGGCGTCGCTGCCGAGGGGAAGGGCCTGGGCCACGGCCCGGATCACGGGGCCTGTGCCCGGTGGTCGTTGGGCGAGCATCGCCACGGAGGGCTCCACCGCCACCACGGCGCGGTCCACGGGCTCGTAGGAACCGGCTCCGGCCCCCACGTTGAGCACGGTCCGCGCCGTTCCCAACGCCTGGTCGACGAGGGTCGCGATCCTCGGGTCCGTCCGCCGACGACCGGCGTACCCGGCTCCGTAGGTGGCGTAGTCGACGTCGCCGGCCGGCAGGTTCACCATCCCCAGCGGGCCATCGGCGGCCCGATGCCGGCCTCTTGTGCGCAGGCGCCGCACAGGTCCATGCGTCGGGCACCGGGCCGGTCCGACGCCGCCACCCGTCGCCACCCGTAGCGTCTGGCCTCCTCGAGGCAGGCGGACTCCGACCAGCGCGGCGCCGTGCGTGCCCCGCACCTGCCGCAGGTGCGGAAGTAGACATCTTCGTCGCGCAGGTCGTCGAGGGCGAGTTCGTCGGGGTCGTAGTCCATGGTGGCCGCTCCGGCCCGAGGATACCGGCGACGGCGACCACCCGGCACGCTGGGGGGGGGCCGGGCCGGCCGGCCTCCTCCCTATGATCGGGAGGAAGGGTCGGGTAGGCCGTCTCCATCCGCCGTCGCGGCGGTCACGATCGAAGGGAGTGGGTCGATGTCGGACATGAACGACTTCAACACGCAGATCATCGAGGAGTTCCGGGCCAACGGAGGGAAGATCGGCGGGCAGTTCGAGGGAGCCCCCATGCTCCTCCTGACCACGGTGGGGGCCAAGTCGGGGCTGACCCGGGTCAACCCCATGATGTACCTGGCCGAGGGGGAACGCCTGTTCGTCTTCGCCTCGAAGGCAGGGGCGCCGACCAGCCCCGACTGGTTCCACAACGCCGTGGCCAATCCGGTCGTGGCCGTCGAAGTCGGTTCCGAAAGGTTCGATGCCGTGGCCACCGTGCTCGAGGGAGGCGAACGGGACCGCGTCTACGCAGAACAGGCCAAGCGGTTCCCGGGGTTCGGCGAGTATCAGCAGGCGACCGATCGGGTCATCCCGGTGGTGGCGCTCGACCGCCGGTAGGAGCCGGCGGCGCGACGAGCCGGCAGGCATCCGACCGGGTCGCCCGCTCACAAGGGTAATATCGTCACCGTGACGAAATCATCCGACACCCCAAGGTGCGGCTGGTGCCACCGTCCGGTGGGGCAGTCGGAGGGTGCCGGTCGGCCTCGGAGGTTCTGCAGCCGTTCCCATCGCCAACGGGCGTACGAGGCACGCCGCAGGGCCGACTCACTCAAGATCCCGGCGGGGCAGGTGGTCGTCGTCGAGGAGGACCTCCGGCGCATGCGCGATCGCCTGTACCGGCTGGAAGCGGCCGTCGAGGACGTCACCGCCGACCTCGGGAGGTCGGCGGGGCCCAAGGACTATCGGGAGGCGTTCGAACATCTCTACGAGTCGGCGAGGGATCTGGTCGGGACGGTGGTGGAGCCGGCCCGGTGAGGCCGGTGCCGGTGTGCGTCGGCCGTTCCCGCCGCCCAAGGGATGCCTACCGGAGCCTGTACGTGATGGGGAGGTGCTTGACCCCGCTCACGAAGTGCGAGGCCATCCACCGTGGCTCGCCGTCGAACTCGACGGTCTCGATCCGATCGAGGACCTTGCCGAGGAGCGCCCGGACCTCTCGGCGGGCAACCTGGGCGCCCAGACAGTGGTGCACGCCCATGCCGAACGAGAGGAGCCTGTCCGCATTGGGACGCCTGATGTCGAAGTGCATCGGGTCGACGAAGACCGCCTCATCCCTGTTGGCCGACGGGTAGCAGGTCAGCACGACATCGCCCTCGGGTATCTGGATGCCGCTCTTCAACTCCACGTCCTTGTGGGCCCAGCGGAAGAAGCTCCGGACCGGACTTGTCCATCGGATGATCTCCTCGGCGGCGTTGAATCGGAGAGACGGGTCCTCCTGGAGGTCCCGCAGCTGCTCGGGGTTCCGCAGGAGGACCTCTAGGCCGCCGGAGATGGCGTAGGACGTCGTGTCGTGGCCGGCGGTGGCCACGATGATGTAGTACCAGAGGCGCTCGGCCGAGCCCAGTGGCGCTCCGTCGATCTCACCGTTGGCGATCACGGTGGCCAGGTCACCGGTGGGGTGGGCACGGCGGTCAGCGGTGAGGTCGTCGAAGTAGGCGCTGAACTTCTCGATGGTGTCCGCCACCAGGGCACCGGGGTCGGAGAACTCCCCCAGAAACTCGGGATCGCCGGCGCCGAAGAGCCCCTGGGTGAGCTCCAGCATCAACTGTTCGTCGCTCTGGGGGATGCCGAAGATGCTCATGATCACACGGGTGGTGAAAGGGATGGCTATGTCGGAGGCGAAATCACACCGACCACCGAACTCGACGAGCCGGTTGGCGTACTCCTCGGCGATCACGTCGACCACCGGTTGGAGTCCCTTGACGGCGGCTGGCTTGAACCAGTCGCTGGTGACCTGCCGGTACTTGAAGTGTGCCTCGCCGTGGAGGTGGACCAGGGTGGCGGGCATCTCGAGGCCGAGCGCGGCCAGGATGTCGTACTGCGCATCGGGCGCCGGTGCGGACCGCTCGGTGTTCCAGAACACGTCGCTCCGGCGCGACACCTCCGTGACGTCGGCGTGCCGGAGGATGGCCCAGAAGGGCGTCCATCCCTCGGCCTCGACCCGCACGACCGGGGAGTCCTGTCGGAGCTCGGCAACGGCGGTGTGCCAATCGTCCATGTCGGCGAACGCGGAGGGCTCAATGAAGATCAGGCCCCGAGGGTCCGCCGTCACGGTCGAGATCTGGGTGCTGGTCAAGGGATCCTCCTGCGTCGATAGCCATCGGTCGGTTTGGCTCCAAGGCTAGGCGTCCGTCGGTCCGGGGACCTCGACCTGGCAACGATTTCGCTCCTCGTGGCGGCCGGACGTCCGCTCGCCGCCGTTCTTGCCATCCGGTAGCTCGCGATGCTGTCAACGCGGCCCGTCCCGGCCCGGATCGGCCCGGGGCGTGGCGGGCCGGGGATCGTGGGTCGCCGGCACGTCTTGACCACTCTCACTGCCTGGGCTTAACCGCCGATAATGTATATTATGTCAAGTCGAGAATGCGGTGGGCCGGGACGAGACGGGCACCGGCCTCCCCGAGCTGGAGGGCGCACGTTCCGACTCAAGTCCGGGAAGCAGACAGCCGATGAACTTGGCATGTCATGCACCAAGTTCATGCCTCGACCTCTGCCGCAGTCCGAAGCTTCAGGGAAGTCGCTGTCGGAGGAAACGTGCCGGTCGGAAGGCGGCTTCACCCTCATCGAGCTCATGGTGGTGCTGTTGATCCTGGCCATCCTGCTCGCCATCGCCATCCCCACCTTCCTGGGTGTGACGAAGTCGGCAAATGACCGGGCGGCGCAGTCCAACCTGAACACGGCGCTGCTGAACGGCAAGGCCCAGTACCAGAAGAACAGTCAGGTGTATCCGACTACGACCAACCTGGTGGCCGCTCTGTCCTCGGCCGAACCGTCCCTGCAGTTCGTCGACGGCTCGGCGGGCCCTTCGGCTGACCAGAACCACATCGCAGTGTTCGCCACGGCAGACAACGCTGCCCTCGTGATGAGTGCGTACTCGGTCCAGACGAAGAACTGCTGGGTCGTCGTGGACACGCCGACGTCGACCACTGCCGTCGCTCCGTTTGCAGCTGCGCAGACGCCGACCGTGGCTGTCGACACGACGCTGAACCCCACGACTGCGGCGAGCGTGGTGGCGTTCAAGGCCACCACGCTCGGGCCGACATATGCCGAGATCAAGAACGTGACCTCGGCTCAGTGCCAGCCCAATGCGCTCACCACGTCCACTAGTGGGTACCGCTGGTCGAACACCGCATTCCCGAGCATCTGATCTTGAGATGCCCGCTCGGATGACCGGCCCAGCCGGTCGTCCGAGAAGAGCCAACGACTGTGCCCCCTCCTCCGGGAGGGGGCATTCTCTTGTGTCGGCACCGACGATCCGGTCCGAACGGGACGCCAGGTTCCTCACGACGATGATGGTCGCCGGCGAGGCTCCGGCTGGCAATGACTGAATCGGCGAAGAGCCCGGGCTCCAGATCCTGGGCGATGGCGACTATTTGTCGGGCGAGACGCCCCAGGCACTCGGCGAAGCGAAGCACCAGCGGGCCATCAAGCCCTCCACGATCGAACCGCTGACTCCGAACCTCTGGGGATGATCCGCAGGAGCTAGATGCCCTTGTCGCTGGCGAGCTCCCGGACACGCACGCGTTCCGCCATGCCCAACGTTCTGCTGCCCCTCAGGCAGCGTCAACGCCTTCTCCGTGGCCTGACTCCGAAGGTCTATCAGGCGGCCGCGATGCGGATGGGGCAAGTATCCCGTGTGAGTGCCGGTCGGGGCACCCTCGGCGGCCATCTGGACCCGTAACGGAACCGTAACGCCTACCGTGACGACCCGTGACGACCCGTGACGACCCGTGACGAGGGACCGTCACTTGCCATGGCACGGACTCAGCACCGACTCGAAGCGCCCCGGGAATGCCCGTCGTGCGGTGACCAGGCTGCGATGTACTCCAGGGCGATCTACTGCTCCGCCGCTTGCAAGCAGACGGCATGCCGTCTCACAAGAAGGCAGTTATCAGACGCCAGCGGTGCGCATTACGTCAAGTACAGGATCACGCCGGGTAAGGCCCGGTCAGGTCAGGCTCTGGCTGCTGTAAACGGACCTGCCGGCGATCAACGCGGTGTCGAGGTCGGACCGGGTAGCCCGGCGAATGGCCGAGTTCGTCACGCCGAGGAATGTCCGAATGGCGATGGCAAGCAGGATGGCCGGCATCAACAGTACGACCATGATCTCGACGAGAGTGCAACCGGCATGGGCACCGAGCGCGTCGTGCCGAAACGATGTGCGCGCTCCCCTGCCCGGAGGGCTTACGGGTCGCTGCGGACCCGTCGCTGTCGCTGTGGAGACGTGACCTTCGGCCCTGGTGTGCTAAGGAAGACACCATCACCATTGCAACAAGGAGTTAGCAGGCATCCGGCGAACCTTCAATTCCGGGGGTTCGTTCGCCTGTCTAGGAAGGAAGAAAGGATTGTGATGGCGCCCAGCAATGCCAAGTCAGCCAATGAGGATGTGTTCGAGTTCGTTCGCAAGAGCGAAGAGGCCGTTCTGGAAGTCGGACGGAGGTGGGCCGAGACGTTGAGTGACTTCGTTCCGGCGGAGGTGCCCTTGGCCCGTGAGATGACCAAGCAGGTGCTCGAGTTCCTCGAGGAGCTCCTGAAGATCCAGCGCGACTTCGCCGAGCAGGTGTTCGACGAGACCACCAAGGCGGCGACGAAGACAGCCAAGGCAGCCAAGAAGACCACCAAGGCAGCCAAGAAGACCACCAAGGCGGCGACGAAGACAGCCAAGGCGGTTGCCAAGAAGGCACGGGCCCCGAGGGCCACGAAGCGTGCGCCCGCAAAGCGTGCGCCCGCCAAGCGTCCAGCGGCAAAGACGGCGGCGGCGAGGCGGTAGTGCCCTGGTGAGGCCGAGCCGGCCAGCGCTCGGACGGGCAACGCCGGCATGCGGGCGTCAGCAGTCCCAGCGCTTGGCCGGCACGGCCCCCAAGAGGCGATCGCCACCGGTCGTCGGTCCCGGTCGCCGAGTCGAGACAGGCTTCGGGCGCCAGCAGGTTCCGGGGGTGCGGTCGTCCCCGGGCCGTCGTCACGGCCGTGGCACACCGGCTGGTTCCGTCGCCCTCTGAACCCCTGCAGGTGCGCCGGCGCTCGTCCGGGCCTCGCGCCGGCCGGAGTGGGCCCTGCGGTTTAGTATCGCGGGCAACCGCCCGTTCCGACCTCGGGGGCGGCGCTACATCGTCCTCAAGGAGGAAACCGTGCCCGACGTCGTGAGACTGCCACCGCAGATGAAGTTCGACTCGCCCGAGGAGGAGCGGCTCCATCGCAAGCAGCGGCTGGCCGCGGCGTTCCGGCTCTTCTCGCGGTTCGGGTTCGACGAGGGCGTTGCCGGGCACATCACGGCCCGGGACCCGGAACGGCTGGACCATTTCTGGGTGAACCCCTTCGGGATGTATTTCGGCCACATCGCAGTGTCGGACCTGATCCTCGTGAACCACCGAGGGGAGGTGGTCGAGGGCGACAAGCCCGTGAACATCGCCGCCTTCGCCATTCACTCGCAGGTACACGCGGCGCGCCCGGACGTGGTGGCCGCGGCGCACGCCCACTCCGTCCACGGCAAGTCGTGGTCGGCGCTGGGACGCCTGTTGGATCCCATCACCCAGGATGTGTGCGCGTTCTACGAGGACCACAGCGTCTTCGACGACTACACCGGCGTGGTGGTCGACGTCGAAGATGGAAAGCGCATCGCCCATGCGCTCGGTGGGAACAAGGCGGCCATCCTCCGGAACCATGGGCTGATGACCGTGGGACAGTCGGTCGACGAGGCGGCGTGGTGGTTCATCACCATGGAGCGTTCGTGTCAGGCCCAACTGCTCGCCTCGGCTGCCGGCACGCCGGTGTTGATCGACCCCGACATGGCCCGGCTCACCCACGGCCAGGTCGGATCCCAACTGGCCGGCTGGTTCAGCTTTCAGCCGCTCTTCGAACGGATCGTGAGGGAGCAGCCCGACCTGCTGGAGTGAGGGGGCCACGGCCCGGGACGGCCACCCGGCCGCTGGACGGGCCCTCCTAAGGGCCCTGCGGAGGCCCGCAGGTTGTCACGTGGAGCGCGACGGTGACGGCGGGCGCTCGGGGGTGAGGATGACCACCGGGATCTCTCTGCTGGTGTGGCGCTGATAGACGTCGTAGCGACCGGTGACCCCGGGGTGGAAGAGGCGCGCCATGCCCCGATTGGTCCGATTGACCAATGGCCAGAGCTGCGCTCGTTCCTCCGGGTCGGCAACTCGCGCTGAGGCCCTGAACACCCGGCGGCCCAACCGGAGAGTGACCTCCGGGTGGGCCTGGAGGTTGAGCAGCCAGGCCGGAGGGCGGTCGCTTCCCCCGTTGGAGGCCACGACGATGAAGTCCCCCCGGTCGCGGCAGTAGGTCAGGCCGTTGGTGCGGGGTTCCCCGGATTTCCGTCCGACGGTGGTGATCAACAGTGCGGGCACCCGGTTGCTGTGTTTGCCGACCCGCCCATCGGACTGTTCGTAGATGTACTTGTGGAACCGGAGGTATGGCCCCACGAAGCGGGTGGTGAAGATCCCGTCCATGACCGGCCTGGGTCAGTTCCGGGCGTCGAAGGTGGGGATCAGGGTGCGGGCCGCCCTGGCTTCGTCCAGCCGTCGTACCGGGGTGAGGTGGGGGAACTGGGCCATCCACCCGGAGTCCTCCGTGTTCGCCTCGAGGGCGATGCGCTCGAGGGACTCTGCGAGCGCTTGGAGGGTCTGGGGGCTCTCCGTTTCGGTCGGCTCGATCATGAGCGCCTCGTCGACGATCAGCGGGAAATAGACCGTCGGGGCGTGGAATCCCTCCTCCAACAGGCGTTTGGCGACGTCGAGGGCCCGCACCCCGTGTTCGTGCTTCATGGTCCGCGCCGACAGCACCACCTCGTGCATGCAGGGCCGATCGAAGGGCACGTCGTAGGTGCCGGTCAGCCTCTGGCGGATCCAGTTCGCGTTGAGGACGGCGATCTCGGCGACGCGCTTCAGGCCGTCACCGCCATTGGCCAGGATGTAGGCGAGTGCACGGGCCAGCACCAACGAGTTGCCGTGCCAGGTGTGCACCCGCCCGATGGACCTGGGTGGCGTCACCCATCCGTAGGTCGGCGATGTGCCGCCCTTGTCCGTCCGGGCTGGACGGGGACCGGGCAGGTACGGGACGAGGCGCTCCGAGACGGCCACCGGCCCTGCGCCGGGCCCTCCCCCGCCATGGGGCGTGGCGAAGGTCTTGTGCAGGTTCATGTGGACGATGTCGAAGCCCATGTCACCGGGGCGCACCACGCCGAGGATGGCGTTGAGGTTGGCGCCGTCGTAGTAGAGGAGCCCACCGACCCCGTGCACCGCGGCGGCGATGGCGGCGATGTCCTCTTCGAACAGACCCAGGGTGTTGGGATTGGTGAGCATGATGCCGGCAACGTCTTTGTCGAGCACCGTGGCCAGTGCGGCCATGTCGACGCACCCACGCTCGTCACTCGGCACCGTCACCACCTCGAACCCGCCCAGTGTCACCGATGCCGGATTGGTGCCGTGGGCGGAGTCGGGGATGATGACCTTGTGGCGGACCTGTCCCTGGGCCTCGTGCCACGCCCGCATGAGGAGCAGGCCGGTCAGCTCGCCGGCAGCGCCGGCCGCCGGCTGAAGGGTGGCCGCGGCCATGCCGGTGATCTCACAGAGGGCCTCCTCCAGCTCTACGAACAGGCCGAGCCACCCCTGGGTCAGGGATGCCGGAGCGGCCGGGTGGACGCCGGCCAACCCCGGGAGCTCTGCCACCGCGTCGCACACCTTGGGGTTGTACTTCATCGTGCACGATCCGAGGGGGTAGGCCCCGAGGTCGACGGAGAACTGGCGGTGGGACAGCCGGGTGAAATGGGCGACCAGGTCGCGCTCGGAAACCTCCGCCAGGCGAACGGGCTTCTCCCGACGATGGCCGGCGGGCACCAGTTGGTCGATGGGCACCTCGGGGATGCCCGTGGTGCGCAACGACCACGAGTGACGGCCCGCGTGGGAGAGTTCGAACAGGGTCGGCTCGGTGTCGCGGCCCAGGAGGGGCGCACTGCTGGCCTTGCCGCCCGGGGCCCCACCCGGAGGTACCGTTGTCGGCTCACTCATCAGGCCACCGCCTTGGCCAGCGCCGTGGCGTAGGCGTCGATCTCGTCACGCGTCCTGCGCTCGGTCACGGCGATCAGCAGCCCGTGCTCACCGTCGTCGAACTCGCCATCCAGGGCGATCCCCGCCAGAAAGCCGGCATCGGCCATGCGGTCGATGACCGTCTCCGCGGGGACGGGGAGGCGGACGGCAAACTCCCGCAGGACCGGTGCGTCGACGAACGGAACCACCTTGTCCAGCGAGAGCAGCGCATCCCTGGTGTACCTAGTGGCCTGCGCACAGCGCCGGGCCACCTCGACGAGGCCGGAGGTGCCCAGCCAGCCGAGCTGGATGGCCGCGGTCACCGCCATCAACGTCTGATTGGTGCACACGTTGGAGGTGGCCTTCTCGCGCCTGATGTCCTGTTCCCGGGCCCGCAGGGTGGTCACGTAGGCGCGCCGGTCGTCCACATCGACCGTCTCCCCCACCAGCCGGCCGGGGAGCCGCCGGACGTGGGAGGCGGCACAGGCGAAGAGACCGAGGTACGGGCCGCCGAAACCGAGCGCGGTACCGAACACCTGGCCCTCCCCCACCATGACGTCGGCTCCCCACTCCCCTGCCGATTTGAGCAGGCCCGCGGCGACCGGGTCGGCGCCGACCACCAGCAATGCCCCGGTACGGTCGCAGACGTCCCGGGCCGGGCCCAGGTCCTCGATGCACCCCAGGTAGTTGGGGTAACCGACCAGCACCACACCGGGCGGATCCCCCAACTCGGCATCCACGTCCGGCCAGGCGGTGACCCCGCCGGCCAACGGAATGGTCTGCAACCGGTGTCCGGTGCCTGCGGCGAAGGTGGCGAGCATCTGGCGCCAATGCGGATGGATCCCGGCCGACACCCACACGGTATGGCGACCCGAGGCCGCCGTTCCGAGGTTGACCGCCTCCACCGCCGCGCTCCCCCCGTCGTAGAGGGAAGCGTTGGCCACCGGCAGCCCTGCCAGCCTGGCCACCATGGTCTGGTACTCGAAGATGGCCTGCAGGACGCCCTGGGCCACTTCGGGCTGGTACGGGGTGTACGAGGTGACGAACTCCGACCGCCCCGCCAGGGCGCGGGTCACCGCGGGGATCTCGTGGTCGTAGGCGCCGCCACCGGCGAAGCAGACCAGCCGGTCCGTGCGGGAGCGGTTCTGCTCCCCGAACGCCTCCAGATGGGCCAGGACGTCGGGTTCGCCGACGCCGTCGGCCAGCTCGAGCGCCCGTTGCAGCTTGAGTGCCTCGGGCACTGCGTCGAATAGCTCGTCCAGGGAGGACAGGCCGAGGAAGGCGAGCATGGCGGCCACTTCGTCGTCGGTGTGCGGGATGTAGTTGCCCACAGGGTGCTCCTCAAACTCCGTCTTGGTCTTGTCGGATGTCTCGGTGGATGGTGCGGTCTCGATGTGTGCTGTCCGGACGTGCCCCTCGGGTGGTCAGGTCGTCAGTCGGCCGGTGGCGATGCCCACGCACCGGCGCGTACGAACGGGGTGCTCACGATGGTCGCCGGGATGGCCCGACCTCGCTGTTCGATGTCCACGGCTGTCGACGGCATCGGGTCGACGGCGGCGTCGACGAATGCCAGTGCGATCCCATGGCCCAGCATCGGTGAGAAGTTCCCACTGGTCACCGAGCCCACCGGCTGTCCGTTCCTTGCCACCGTCGAGCCCTCGCGCGGGGGCTGGCGGCCTTCGGTTGCCAGGCCCACGAGGCGCCGGGGCACACCGTGCTCCCGCTCGGCCAGCAGAGGGGTACGTCCACGGAACTCCGCCTTGTCCCAGCCGACGACCCAGCCCAACCCGGCCTGCAACGGGGTGATACCCGGGCCGAGCTCGTGCCCGTGCAGGGGTAGAGCTGCCTCGAGCCGGAGGGTATCGCGAGCGCCGAGGCCGGCTGGTTGCGCACCGGCCGCAAGGAGTGCGGCCCACAGGGCGGGGGCGACCTCATTGGGGATCGCGCATTCCACGCCGTCCTCGCCGGTGTAGCCGGTGCCGGCTACGACGCACTCCGCCCCTTCGAAGGTGAACGGCTGCACGCCGAAGCGCGGCACCGAGGCAGCGTCCGGCAGCAAGGTGGCCAGTCGGGCCCGTGCATGGGGGCCCTGTACGGCGATGATGCACCGTGAGGTGGTGGTGTCCTGCCCACCGATGGCCTCCACCACGCGTTCGGTGTTGGAGGCGTTGGGCATGACGTCGAAGACGTCCTCGGACAGCCACCACGTGATGATGTCGTCGACCACCGAGCCGTCCCGGTCGTCGAGCAGGTGGGTGTACTGAGCCCGTCCCGGACGGATCTTTCGAAGGTCGTTGGACAGTACCCCCTGGAGGAGCTCGAGTGAGCCGGGGCCGGCCACCCGCACGGTGCCCAGGTGGCTGACGTCGAAGATGACCGCATCCTGGCGGCAGGCCCGGTGCTCGGCGATGGTCCCCTCGCCGTAGGAGAGCGGCATCTCCCAGCCGCCGAAACCGACCAACTTCGCCCCCAACTGGCGATGGGCATCGATCAGTGCGGTATGGCGGAGGGCGTCGCCATCCTCGGTGCCGGGTGCGTCGATGGGCACCGAGGGGGTATTGCTCACGCCGAAAGGATATCGGACAGCGGTTCAGGCGGAACGAGCAGCCAGCGGCTGGCCGAGCCCGCCACCGGCCAGCCCGTACTTGGCCAGCAGCGCCAAGGTGTCCCTCTGGTAGAGGATGGTCACCCGGACCTCGGGATAGAGCCGGGCCATGCGCCGGATCTTACCGTTCTTCTTCGTCACCAGGCGTTGGTTGAGTGTGGTCACCTCGACGAAGAGCCCTGGCTGGGGAAGCCAGAAGTCCGGTCGGAAAGCCGTCGTCGGGCGCCCGTCCCGGTCCCACTCCAGAGCGAACTCGACCGGCTCGTACTCCCACTCCACACCGTAGAAGTCGAGGATCCGGGCAAACCGTCGTTCCGACTCGTGGGCGAAGCGGGCCACCGGGGCGGACGTTCCGCGTTGGGATCCAGGAGAACTTCCGGTCAACGCTCGGCGGCCTCTTGGGATGCAAGGTAGGCGGCGGCCGGGTGGTGCCGTGGCAGTGGACCAGCATTCGTCGCGTTGATCTCCACGATCGCCGCATCGAGCTCGGAGACGACTCCGGACAGCGGAAGGATGTTGAAGACACCTTGGCCGCCGGCAAGCAGGTCGACGAGCTCGCCGTCCGACCGGGCAAGGATCGAGCGACTGTCGGCGAGCACCAACTGGGCCGAAGCCAGATCGACACCGAGCTCGCCGCGCAGGCAGCCCACCGCCTGGCGCGCCTGCTGCAGCTTGAGGCCGGCGTCGAGCAACCGCTTGATGACCTTGAGCTCGAGCACGTCGCTGTAGGAGTAGCGGCGCTGGCTCCCACTTCCGGTGGCATCGGCAATCGATGGGCGCAACAGCCCGGTGCGTGCCCAGTAGTCCAACTGCCGATAGGTGATGCCGACCAGAGAGCAGACCTGCGGGCCACGAAAACCCTCGGCAGCGGCTGCTTCCCGATTCACCTCGACCATGGACGGTCCTCCACCTCGATCAGAGGTTGACCCTGAAGCCAAACCTCACGGTCACCCTGTAGGAGCACGGTATCACATAGCCGTAACTACGTGCTTGTGACCGATCCCGGCCCCGGGGAGGGCCGATACGACCCCCGATTTGGTCCTCGGGCCGCATCCGGCAATGATCGCTGTATGACCCTTGTGAAGATCAATGCCATCACCGTCAGGGAGGGTTCGGGAGACGAGCTGGCCCGGCGGTTCGCCGACCGTTCCGGGGCCGTCGACGGTGCCGACGGCTTCGAGGGATTCGAGCTCCTGCGGCCCAGTGATGGACGCGACATCTGGTTGGTGGCCACCCGTTGGAGGGACGAAGAGTCCTTCGACGCATGGGTCGCCTCGCCCGCCTTCGCCCATGGTCACCGCGGCCAGGCGGGACCATCGTCCCCGTCGCCGCAGGGACACAGGGACGGCCCGGGGGAGGACACAGGCCCACCGCCCGTGAGCACACACAGCGAGCTTTGGTCGTACGAGATCGTCGACCTCCCGTCTCCGCGGTGAGTGCTGCGCCCACGGAGGCCGGCGGACCGGTCCTTCTCCATCGACGCACCCTCGAGTACGAAGCCTTCGACGCAGGGGACTCGCTGCGCATGGTCGGACGTCTTCAGGACACCCGGCCGTGGGCCCGGGACGGACAGGCCGTCACCCTCGTGCACGACATCGAGCTCCGGGTCACCGTGCGGATCGCCGACATGACCATCACCGAGTCCGCAGCCGAAATGCACACCTTCCCCCACGCCGAGTGCCCGGGCATCGCCCCGGCCTTCGCCGGACTTGTGGGTCTGAACGTGGCCAGAGGATTCAACCGTGAGGTGCAGAGCAGATTCGGGGGGGCGAAGGGATGCACCCACCTCGAACAGCTGGCGCGTTCCCTGGGCCCCGCCGTCGTGCAGGCCGTCACGTCGGGGCGAGCGCTGTCGGTCAGCAGGGGCGAATCCGCCGACCTGTTGACCGGGGGGAGCATCCCCTGGGCCCGGAACACCTGCCACATCTGGGCCGAGGACGGGATTGCCGACCAGAAGCTCGCCGCAGGCTGGCGTCCCGGTGCCGGGCCGTACCCCGCTCCCCTACTCGAGCACTTCAAGACATCACCCCCGGAGCGATGAGCAGCCGTCGTTCCGAGTCACCCCGGGCCGGCGCCGCTCGTCGATCCTCTGCATGGGCGGTTGCACTGCTGGTGCTGTGTGCGGCCGGTGCGTGCTCGAACTCGGGCACCGCGGTCAAGTCGCCGTTCTCCACATCGCCGCCGGTACTCGAGCACGGACCCGTCGAAGAGGTGAAAGTGATCGGCATCAGCGGGCTCGGCCCCGTACTGGTGGACGGCCAGGGGATCACCCTGTACATGTTCGAGACGGACCGGCAGGGCTCACCGTCCCGCTGCTACGGCATCTGCGCCGTGCAATGGCCACCGCTGACCCTGCCGCCAGGCGTGTCCGCACCCATCGCAGGCCCGGGCATCGAGGACTCGTTGCTGGGCACGGCTCCCCGGACCGACGGGACGACCCAGGTCACTTACAACGGTTGGCCGCTCTACCTGTGGCCCCCCGACCGGTCCCCGGGGAAGGCCACCGGCCAGGCGCTCACCAATGCCGGTGGTCTCTGGTACGTGCTCGACCCGGCCGGCTCACCGGTCAAGACTCCGAGCCCATGACCGGCGCGGAGAATGGCAGGATGGAGCGCATGGCCGCTCGGAGCGTCAACTCGCGTTGGTCGATCAATTCGACCAACTCCATCCTTTCGGTCGACTCGGAGGGGTCGATCCTGTCGATCGGATCGGTGGGATCGTTCCTCTCGGTCGGATCGATCGCGTCGGCAGCATCCCTGGGTTCGATCGGCAGCTTCCTCGGGGTCGCCTCGATCCTCTCCTGTGGGTCGGTCCTGTCGGTGCTGTCCTTCCGCTCGCGTCGCGGCGTCCTCAGGGCCCCCAGGAGGAGCTGACGGGTTCAGTCGGTCGGACCACCCAACCAGCCGCGCTTGCGGAAGAGGTAGAGCAGCCCCAACGCGGCCACGAGCTCGAGGCCGATGGCGAAGATGTAGAACGGCGCCCGACCGGTGATGTGTACGACCAGGTACGAGAAGTTCTGCCCGAAGAAGCCGGTGAGGAAGCTCAACGGGAGGAACACGGTGGCGATGATCGTCAGCTGCTTCATCACCACGTTCAACCGGTTGGACACTGTCGACAGATGGGTGTCCATCACACCGCTCAGGAGGTCGCGGTAGCCGTCGACCAGGTCGCTGATCCGGATCAGGTGGTCGTAGATGTCCCTCATGTAGCGCTGGCCCTCGTCGGTCACCCCGGGCAGGACGATCACCCCGGAGGTGACCCCAGCGAACATGTCCCGCTGCGGTGTGATTGCCTTGCGCGCGGTGATCAGTGAACGCTTCATGGCGAAGAGCGTGCCCAGCTGTTCCTCGGTCGGCCTGACCAGGATCGCATCCTCCAACTCGTCGATCTGGTTGTCGAACTGGTCCAGCATCGGGAAGAAGCTGTCGACCAGCTGGTCGATCACCAGGTAGAGCAGCGCGATCTGGGGCGATTCCGCCTCGGAGGGCTTATGATGGGCGATGCGGGCGCGCGCGGAGTCCATGGCTGCACAGGGGCCGTGGTGGACGGTGATCACGAAGTGGTCGGCGAAGATGAAGTGCACCTCTTCGGTCGCCGTTCCATCCGACGACGCGCCGTGCACGACCATGTAGGTGAAGTTCTCGTAGTCCTCGATCTTCGGGCGCTGCCCGAAGTTCTGGGCATCGTCGACCGCCAGATGGTGCACGTGGAAGACGTTCAGCAGGAGGTCATGGGCCTGGCCGTCGACCCCGTCGAGATCGAGCCAGAGGAACTGATGGGCATCGATGAGCTGTCCGATGGCCTCGGCGGTGGCATCGGAGGTGGTTCCGTTGGCGGTGATGATTCCGTGCATGACGCGAGTCTGACGCCGTCGAGGTGCCGCGGTGCGGATGGGACCCGGGCGGGAGGCGGCGCCGGGCAGATGGACCGGGCGTTCAGCCGATCCGCACCAGTGACTCCTTGAAGTGACGGCCATTGGCGACGTACCCGGCTGCCCCCATCCGGATGGCGGCCAGACTCGACTTGCCCGGGCGCACGGTGGCCGGCACGCCGACGGCGAGCGCCCCTGCCGGGACCTCCATCCGATTGGGGACGACCGCGTTGGCCCCGACGGTGGCGCCAGTGCCGATGATCGCATGATGGAGGACGACCGATCCCGAGCCGACCAGCGACTCGTCCTCGAGCGTGCAACCCTCGAGGTGGGCCAGATGGCCGATCACGCATCCATCGCCCACCACGGTGGGGAACCCGGGCCCGGCGTGGATGACCGTCCCGTCCTGCACCGATGTGCGGGCGCCGACGACGATGGCGCCGTGGTCGCCGCGGAGGACGGCGCACGGCCAGACGGTCGACTCGGCTCCGATGGTGACGTCGCCGAGGACCACCGCGTCGGGGTGGACGAACGCCAAAGGGTCGATGCGGGGGGTCAAGTCACCGAGTCGGTAGATGGGCATGGAGTGACCCTACGGCAGGAGTCCGCCGGGCGGAACACGGGCGCGGGACTCGGGGGGACTTAGGATTGCCGCACCAAGGGACGCAATGCGAGGAGATCGACCATGGGCGATGACGGAGCACCGGACCATCCCGTGTTCGACGCCGACAACCACTACTACGAGGCAGTGGATGCCTTTACCCGCCACCTCGATCCGGCGTTGGGCGCGCGTGTCATCCAGTGGTGCGAAGTCGACGGCCGGCGATACCACGTCATCGGTGGCAGGGTCAGCCATGCCGTGACCAATCCGACCTTCGACCCGGTGGCGTTCCCCGGCGCCATGCACGACTACTTCCGCGGCAACCCCGACCGTCGGAACCCGCTCGAGTTCCTGGCCGGGCGAGAGCCCATCCGCGCTGCCTACCGCGAACCGGAGGCCCGAACAGCCACCCTCGACGAGCAGGGACTTGCCGGATGCCTGCTCTTCCCCACCCTGGGGATGATCTATGAGGAGCCGCTCGCCCACGACCCCGAGGCCGTCTGCCACCTCTTTCGGGCATTCAACCGATGGCTCGTCGAGGACTGGACCCTCGACTACTGCGACCGTATCTGTGCCGCGCCCTACATCACCCTGGCCGATCCGAACTGGGCCGCCCAAGAGTTGGCCTGGGCCCTCGACAACGGGGCGCGCACCGTGGTCATGCGCCCGGCCGCCCCCACCACCACCCAGGGCCGACGGAGCCCCTTCGACCCGCTGTTCGACCCGTTCTGGAGCCTGGCCAACGACGCCGGCATCGCCGTGGTGGTGCACGCCGCCGACAGTGGCGTCTCCTCGAACGGCTATGCCGTCGACGGGTTCGCTGCCACCTTCTCGGGAGGGTGGAAGCCGTCGATCAAGACCTTCGCCATCGAACAGGCCATCCGTGACTACCTGATCACCCTGATATTCGACAACCATTTCGAGCGGTTCCCCAACCTACGGATCGCCTCAGTGGAGAACGGTGCCCAGTATCTCCCGGACCTCATCAGGAAGCTCCGGTCGACGGCCGACAAGTTGCCGGGCTACTGGAAGGAAGACCCGGTGGAGACGCTTCGGCGTCACGTATGGATCAACCCCTTCTGGGAGGACGACGTCTACGAGGTCGCCGAGTGCGTGGGTCCCACCCGGGTGATCTTCGGCTCCGACTGGCCCCATATCGAGGCGCTCCCCGAGCCCATGGCCTACGTGAAGGAACTGAAGGACTTCGATGCCGGCGACCAGCGCCTGATCCTCAACGACAACGTGCGGGAGCTGATCACCCTCAGGCCCACCTGAACGGTCCGACCGACCCGGGGGGGCCGACAGCACGTCCCGGACCCGGTGTCAGTGCCCGTGGCCTCGGCCTCTCGAGCGTCGGGCCCCCTTGCCGTGGTGGGTCTCGTGATGGTGGGCGTTGCGCTCGTCCTCCTCGCGGTGCCGGGCACGTCGACTGCGGCCGACGAAACCGCCGGCCACGATCACTACCAGCACGATGGCCATCACCAGCCAGATCAGCATTGCTGCTCCCGTTCATCGGTCTGCCTGCATGCGGTAGGCGAGCCCGCCGCCGAGCCCGCGGGTGCGCTCGCCTGTCCCTCGTTGGTCGGGCTGCCGGTATTTGAACCCGGGACCTCTTGATCCCCCAGGAATCTGCCACCAAGCGCTGTGCAAGGTGCGGTTCGAGCAGGCAGGGACTGAGCGGACTGGGCGAGCCCATACGCGGCTCAAGTGGACTGCGCCGGCCGGACCGTTTCCCATCCCGAACCCTCATCGCATCTCGGACAGAACGGCGTCGTGTCCTCAATCAACACGTCCTCGACCGGAAAATCCTCACCGCATGACCCGCAGTACCAAAAGACCGTCTCCGGGGTCACCACGGGAATCGGCTTGGAGTGGCGGCGCTGGGCCTCGGCGATGAACTCGGTCTTCATGTCCCCTTGAATGTCACCGTAGGGGACCTTCACGTCCACCGACTCTAGCCACGAACGGCCAGCCGGTTTCGATCAACGTTTCCACTTCCGCTCGCAGCTCGGAAAGGACCTCGCGAATCTCGTCAAGCCGATCGCCCACACCGCTGACCTCCATCTGGTCACGAATCAGCTCGAAGGGCAGCGGCTCAGACGGTTCCGGTAGGCTCTCAAAGCTCGCGCGTAGGTTGGCGAGCGCCTCCGTCAGGATTCCCAGCGCCTCGCTTGCTGCCTCTTCGCTACGCGTGTACGCATCGGCAATGAAGGGTTCGCTGGTCATCACCATCACGGTACTTTGCCGAGCCGTTCAGCTACGTGATGCCCGCTACCGAGATCGTCCGTCGCTGCGAGCGCCGGATCGGCATATCGGTTCGGTGGGAGCTCGCCACAACGCTGCCACACCGCGCAGGATCGCCCCTGTGCCTCGCAACTGGGCGGCCTTGGGGTCAAAAAAGAAGAAAGGTGCCGGTTCGTCCCAGCCGATCTGAGGCGCGGCCACAGCTGGCGTAGCGGCGACGGCGGCCTACGCCACGTAGATGGCCGCGATGCCCGGGCTTTGGTTGCCGAGCACTCCGGAGTCAACCGGATGTCGTGCGTCACGGCACAGATGCCGGTCCCGAGCCAGTGGCGCAGCTGGTGGGCGCTTCCTGTTGGATCGCTGGTGTCAGGAATCCATGAGTCGGGGGTCTTCGGTCGACCGGGGCCGGCGTGCTTGCGTGGTTTCGACGGCGGCTCCCTCACGAGTGATCTCCCACTGAAGGCTTGGGCGGACTTGCGGGGTGAGAGGGTACGTTTGGCTCTTGCAAGTACGCGACCATCGGTTCAGGCTGGCGGTATACGAGGGGCCGAGGGAGTGAGCACCGTGCGTGCACAAGTTGGAGATCGGATAACAGTTCGGGGGCATCTGGCGGTCTTGCCAGACCGTGAATGCGAGGTGGTGGAGGTTCGTAAGCCGGATGGGGAGCCGCCCTACCTCGTCCGGTGGGCAGGCAGCGGCCGGCAGAGCGTCTTCTTCCCTGGGCCAGACGCCGGCATCGGTAACGAGAAGCGCCAGGGCAGCGAGCGAATGGTTCCGTTCGCCTGGCCCGATCGTTACTGGTGGGGGTATTGCTGAGGCAGGTCGAGTCAGGTATCACCCGGGCAAGGCGCTCTTGCACCAGTTCAGGTAGTTGAGAAGCTGCGGTGGAGACCAGAAGTTCGGGAAACCGTCGGTCTGGACGTAGAAGGTGGAATCCGTTCCGGCAGTCCCCAGGAACTTCGGTTGGAAGGCGGCGCAGTGAGTGCCAGCAGGGGAGCCGTCCCTCGGACGAGGACGGCGCGGGACAGCGGCTCCGGCAAGGAATCCAGATGCGCCTGCAGAAGCCTGAACTGCACCTACCTTCGTCGGGCTGCCGGGATTTGAACCCGGGACCTCTTGACCCCCAGTCAAGCGCGCTAACCAAGCTGCGCCACAGCCCGCTTCTCCAGTCCCAGGTCAGAGGCCATGTGTTTGGCCACCAGCCCTTCGCCTTCTCAGTCGAGTAGCTACCGCAGTAGCAACGCGGATTCGGTTTTGGAGCGGAGTGAGCATGGTAGCCGAAGCCAAGCACTCCCCCACTACCGGTGGTCAGCCTTGTTGGGCCTTGGCCGTGCTCTTGTGTCAGACGGCCATGACTCGTTGTCCCAGTGTTCGGCGTTGCACTACGAACGTATGTTCGATATCGTCAGACCGGTGCACTTCGAGGTCGACGTGGAGATCCAACACCCGCTCGATGAGCAGGCGAAGCGGTTCCTGACGGACGTGCAGAGGTCGGCGAACCGGGTGCTCCGCTTCCGGGGGAATGACCGGAGGATCATCGTCACCGTCGAGGCTCATGCCTACGACCGAGAGGGTGCCGTGAGCGCCGCCATCCGTGAGGTGGCCCACATCTATCCGCTCGTGAAGTTCCAGCCGACTGGCGAGCCGAGGCCAACCTAGGCTCGGGTCACGATCAGCGTGCGGCCATGGGTCAGGAACTGGCGAAGGGGATCGCTCTCTCCACCGCCTGGGCAGTGGACGACATGGACTCGTGGTCCGAACTGACATCGAGGTTGATTGTGGACGACGCAGTCGATCTAGTGGGCGAGCTTTCTCACATCATCGGGCAGATGGCCAAGGCGCTGGGGCTCATCGAGGGGCAAAACTGCACCCCGGAGCAAGTACTCCAACAACTGGCGCTCGATGCGGAGTCGAGTCCTGAGGGGTGACTGCTAGGCCGTGGCGGACGAGATTGGTTGATCGACTTGACGAGTGACCTGACCTACGAGCGCACCTTGGATCTTCTCCACCATCGGCTGGTCGAGTACAAGACCGTCGAGTTGGCGGAGCCAAGACCTCTGACGACGACCCTCGCAGACCAGTACGCCGTCGACTGTCGTCCACCCTTGATCGAGACGAAGGCCGCCTGGTCCCCAAAGCACCACGACCGGCTGAACGGCCACATCGAACTGCTGAGGACCATGGCGCAACAGCCTCTCCATCTTCCGTGCGCCATCCCGTGCCTGAGCAACAGGCTCACGTCCAAGCAGCCCTACGATGCTCCCCTGCTCAACCCGACAGGGATTGGAGGTCCACTTGGATTCGATGGCAAACACCCCACCGGGCCCCACCAGGATGTGGTCGATGTCGCCGTGCCGGGCCAGGTAGAGGCCGTTGATAAGTCGCCAACCCTTGCCACGCTGCTTCCTGCTCGATACTGCTTCCGCCGTCGCTTCCTCACCGAGCTTCCCAAGAGTCCAGCCGTGGGCGCCGGACAGGACGTGGACCATCCAGGCCAGACAGGCGAGCACCGATGCGGTCACGAAACCAAGTAAGAACGCCTGCAACCATGTTGGCCACGGTAGGAATGAGATGACCTCGGCAAATATGATTCCGAACAGGATAAGACACACCCATGCAGTGACGTTCTTCCGCACGGTATGTCGCCAGGCACGGCGCACTTCCTGCCGAGCACGTTCTCCTGGACGATTCTTCATTGCAACTTCCATCGGCACTGTTTCGGAGATGCTGAAGGCAGGGCCTTCGATACTCCTGTTCTCTCGGTCGAACCCTCAAGGCAGCCACGCTGCGAGCCGATGAAGTCTGTGTGGGTGGAGGGAGCAGAGTGCAGGCAGTCGGGTGGCGGAGCGGGAAGCGGACCCGTTGTTGGAACTTCGATTTCTCTCAATGCCCCAACTGCGGACACGAGATCCACCGAGGAGGTGGGCGACGCATGCCGTGGTTGCACGCCAACACGTCCCCGTGGTGCCCGCAGCCGTTCGGGCAAAGAGTCCAGACGATGACAGGATCTCGCCAGCCGTCATCCGAGACCGGCGATTGAGAATCCCGAGCGACCACCCGACGACGGCACGGCACCTTCCAGTTGGGAGCCTCCTCCTTGCGCCGGACCCACGAACGGGCATTACCCACTTTCAACTCGAAGCCTTCGAGGCGTTCCTCCATCGGATGATCGAATGATTTGATGAGCGGTGATCAATCGACCGTTGATGCATCAACGTCCGTCATCGATGCGATTGGTCCCAGCCAGGTGCCTCGAGCCTCGGCGTCCTTGGTGCGGCCCACCAACCTTCGATCCCATCGGCGTGCGATTCTGGGGGTGCCCCGAAATGCCTGGAACGGCAATGTACCCTTGGCTTGTGGCACGGAATCGGACCAAGAGGCAGAGGCAGCTTGAGCAATGCTCGTACTGCGGGCGTCCATTCGAGACGCTCATCTCCCTCAACGGGCGTCCAGGGTGTTTCGGTTGCGCCGACAACCCCGTCTGACGCAGCAAGAGAAGTGTCCCATATTGCTGGGTCAGCGGGGAACGCCACGTGTTGGCTAGAGCTACGCACCTCCGATGCCCTGACCAATCAGGACTACTCCGAAGATTAGGAACAGCACGGACATGACGGTTGCATTGTTCTGCCTCAACCAGACTTTCCATCCGTCGAGTACCTCCTCTGCGCGGTCTCCAAGGAAGATCATCACCAAGATCGGTGCGGCGACCCCGAGCATGGCGACGAAGACGTAGACGGCACTAGCGACGACCTGCTGTCCAACAGACAGGTCAGTGGATGAAACGACCACCCCGGCAGCGAGACCGACGACCACGTTCTTCGGATTTGCTGCACCGAGAGCAACTCCGGCACAGAGCGCCTTCCCAGGGGTGTACCCGGCAATGCCATCCATCCACTCGGGCATCGACCCTTCCTCACCGGCCCCAGGCCGCCCACGAAACTTTCGGACAGCCGCTACAAGGAGGTACACCCCGAGGAAGACCTTCAGTAGTGCCGCCCATGTCGAATGCCCGGAGCTGGGAGAAAAGTTGATGGCTTCGGCGATTGCGACAAATGCGCCGAGCACAGCAGCGACACCCACGATAAACCCGGCCAGAAAGATCGGCGCATTTACCAGGGGCCTGCTAGTGAACAGCAGAAGGATGGCAGGAATGACATTGATCGGCGAGACGGTCACTACTAATGCAAGGGGAAGTATCTCCCCGATGACCATTCTCACCGATCGCTCCCTTCGACGACGTGCGAAACGAAGCTAATCGTTGGGGTGGCCGGGGGCCGAATTGGATGGCGGACTATCCCTGATCAATGGGTAGGTGGGGCACCAACCCTGGGCTGTGGGCCATCCCGGAGCACACGGGCGAACCTGTGCGGAGCAGGCTGAATGAGGCTTAGGACCCAGCAATCTCCTGGACCAGCTCAGGTCCGTCGTTCCTGATGTACCCCACGTCACGGGTCACCGGGTAATGGGTCAGGGTTCCCTCTCTGGTCGGCTTCAGGAGCGGTTCGAGTTCCTCCCGATCAGTCACCTCGGGATCGAGCCAGTGCTCCCAGGTGTCCCGCTCCAACACGACCGGCTGCCGATTATGGATCGGCATGTCCGGCCCGGCGTCGGTCGTGATGATGGTGGCCGTTCGCAGCTCCGTGCCGTCCTCACCCTTCCAGTACTCACGCAGACCGGCGAAGACCACGGGCTCGCCGTCGACCCGCTTGAAGGCGTATGGCTGCTTCGGGGTACCAGCCTTCCACTCGTAGAACGCATCGACGGGCACCAAGATTCGCCACCGCTTGAAGGCCGACCGGAACGTCGGTTTCGTGGCCACCGTCTCCGCCCTGGCATTGAACGTGCTCCTGACCGCCAAAGGGTCCTTGGCCCATCCCGGCACCAGTCCCCAGCGGAAGGCACTCAGCGTCCGCTCCCCTTCGGAGTTCTCCCACACGCCCAGGATCCTGGACATCGGTCCGATGTTCCAGCGGGGCTTCAACCCTTCGAGCAGCTCGGGATCGACGCCAGCCTCAAGCAACTGAGCCAGGTGGGTCGTGTCCGAGTAGAGGGCGATCCGGCCGCACATGGACGAGAGCCTAGAGGGATCGGATCGCCCGGATACCCTCCAGACCGTCGACGTGTCGCTCACGCCTAATCTACCTTCTGCCCCTCGATTTCGGGGTAGCCAACTCCCCGCTGAGGAGCAGCACCTCTATTCGTGACGGTACGCCGACGCCCGCCCGGTCTCTAGGGTCCTTTTGCTCAAGATCCTTGGCTGGTCGGGCTGAGGCGAGGAGAAAGTTACTGGTCTTGAGCCAGATATCGATGGTCAGGTTGGTACGGCACCTACGACATCGTTCACCCGAACACCCAGCCCTGGCAGCGATCCGTCATAGGTGGCGTCCCCGAAACTGAAGGTTCCACCGTCGCTTCCGATCAGGTTGTAGCCCTGGCTGTCAGGTGACACGACGATTCCCATGATGTTGTGGACCGTCACACCGATGGAGGGTAGATCCCCGAACTTCCCGGCATCACCGAAGGCAGTGACGGCTCCGTTGGCCCCGACTATCCAGTAGCCGCCTCCATCGTGGGTGACGGTGATGCCGACTGCTCCGGCGGGGCCGTTCCCATAGGAATGGGCGTCACCGAAGGCATAGACGGATCCGTCCGACCCGACGAGCCAGTAACCGTTGTCATCGGCGGTAGCGGCTATCCCGGTGATGTCGTTCACATAAATGCCGATACCGGGTAGTGAGTTCTCGAAGGGGGCATTGAAGCTGAACACCCCGCCGTCCCTACCCACCAGGAAGTAGCCCTGGTCGTTGAGCGTGGGCACGATACCCACAATGTCATTGACATGGACCCCGATGCCCGGCAAGGAGTTGGCGAAGGGGGCATTGAAGGCGAACACGCCCCCGTCCGATCCCACTAGGAAGTAGCCGGTATCCGAAGCGGTCGGCACGATGCCAGTGACGTTGTTCACGTGGACGCCGACCCCTGGCAGTGAACCGAAGAATCCACCACCGAAGACGAACACCCCGCCGTCAGAGCCGACCAGGTCATAGCCATGCAAGACCGGAGGCGGAGGCGAAGGAGGTGGCGGTGGCGGTGGAGGAGGTGGCGGCGAGCCATAGGTGAATGATGTGGTTTGCGTCCCGGTTCCGAGCACACTGGTCGCATGGACCATAACCGTTCCACCTCCGGCAGGGACAACGACCGTCGCCGATGTAGCGGTGGCGGAGAGAACCTGGGCGGCGATCCCACCGAAGCTGATCGTGTTGTGTTCCAGTCCGAGGCCAGAGATTGTGACCTGTGAACCGCTGTAGCCAGCACTCACTGATGTCACCTCAGGACAAGAGAGGCCAGCAGCCAACGGCGACCCGAGACCACTCGCTGCGTCATAGCCGGAGGTAGCGGGGTAGGCACCGCCATTCGATCCGGTCAAGTCGGTATTGCCCGAGGTGATATCGGTCAGTGCTGTTCCGTATGAGCCTTCGGCTGCAAGTGCGTAGAGCACAGGGGTCCATACCCCCGTCAGCGTCGTGCACCCATCATCCCTGTCGGCCACAAGGCCCGCCATGAACGGTGCGGCAAAACTCGTACCACCTTCCGCAGTCCATCCCCCGTTCGCTTCAATGACCATTCCGATGCCGGCGTTGGCCGAGATGTCGGGCACCTCTCGGCAGTAGTGACCACAGGACTTGGGCGTTGACCAATAGAGGATGTTCGGCTGATCGGTCGGGCGAGGCTCATATCGGGACATTCCGCCACCACCAGCGCCCTCCCCGTTGAGGACGTTGGCGCACGCTGTGCTCTCATCGGATTGGCATCGGTTCCAGGCGGCTTCATCGCCAACGCCGTACAGCGAAGTTCCACCGACAGCGGTCACCCACGCATCCGATGCGGGATAGTCAACTTGCTCAGTCGTCGAGCTGTAGTAGGGATAGCAGTCTTCTGAGCCTGAATCTCCGGAGGCGGCGAAGATTGTTTGTCCCTGAGATGCAGCCCGCTCGAATAGTTCCGTGTAGGACCCGATAGTCCCGTCGCTCTCAGCGGCAAGCTCACACTCTCCCCAGCTCGTCGAGATCACTTGCGCTGCATCAGACGTGACCATCGAACTCCACGTGTCGTATGCGCCCTGTGCCGTGTTCGGTCCTTCGTAGGAGATGACTGAGGCGCCCGGCGCCTGAGTGGCAGCCTGCTCGATGTCGAGATCAGCCTCAGCAGTCCCGTCGCCGCCCACCGCTCCTCCGCCGCCGTCGATTGAAACTGTGCTCACTGAGTTGGTGAGCCCGAAGCAGTCCTCATAGGTGGCGACATCAGAACCCGAATGAGAAGCAAGCTCGTAGACTCCGATGGTTTCTCCGTTACCGTCCTGACCATCAGCGAGCAGTGAGTCGACGCCGTAGGCGGCACCTAAGGTATCGAGCGTGTAATAGCCCTGAGCGGCCTCAGCTTTGGCAGCGGAACATGAAGTAAGCCCGTCCGCATTGGGCTGCAATCCGCCATTGGCACTACTTGCCTCGGCCTTTATCGAGGTGTTTTCTGGTTCGAAACTCGACAAGGTGTTGAGGCCCAGGATCGCAACAATCTGACCACCTGCCAATGACTGTGGGACCAGTGGTGCGGTCTGAGCCAGGTAGCCTCTCCGGCCCGAGCGTGTCTGATACTGCTTGAAGGACGTTCCGAGCGCCGCTGATACCTGGGCTACCGGAGCGGACACCTTCACGGCGGATCCCGAGACGGTGGTTTGCGTGAGGCCAGCACCATGTAACCAGGACTCGACAGCATCCACCTCGACGGTCGACGGTCCGAACTGTCCGGCGAACTGTCCGGGACGGAGCCACTGGTGGTAACCAGGCGAACTGGGATTGTAGAGATTGTGAAGGAGGGTCTGAAGCTGGCCGTTGTTGGAAGGCGGCAACACGACGCTCAGTTGGACCTGCTGACTGCTGGGCAAAGCACCCAAGGAAGTTGCTTCCGGAGGAACGCCTCCAGGGGCAAGAGCACTCGGCCTAACCAGCGAGGGCGTGGCTGCCGCAAGTGTCGGTACCGATAGCCCTCCGCCCGCCATTGCGATGATTACTGCGAACCGCAGGAGGAGCCGATGATCGCCCCGGACCAGCCCTCGGTGAGGCATCATGCGTTTGGTTCCACTAGCGCAGTCCGAGTTGAACTTGCCCACATCTCGGACTTTGGCTCCAAGATCATCGCCGTCCGCCTTCCCGCCTCACACAGTGGTCACTCATTGCGTTCCCCGGTGAATTCCACGGACCGCCCGAAGTTGACCACCAGCCCTCGCCTTGACTGACTTCGCTCAAGTTCGAACCGCCTTTCGAACCGGCCCCTGAAGGGACAGTTCCTTCATCGGCAGATTCCCAACGAAACTGGAGCCCTCTCGTACTCGGGAGTGCGACGACACCTTGCTGTGGCGATGAGCAGTGCCAAGCACCGCTAGTTTTGCCCGGTAGTTGGACCGTCACAATCCCTCGACTGGAGGGTCGGCAACTGGCGAT
>Ga0182010_10000103_pt1 | contig 45705 bp, 42 predicted proteins | sample 611E1MmetaG_FD_120488 | JGI IMG/M metagenome (GOLD analysis project Ga0182010, IMG submission 120488) | Permafrost microbial communities from Stordalen Mire, Sweden - 611E1M metaG | ecosystem: Environmental > Terrestrial > Soil > Wetlands > Permafrost | place: Sweden: Stordalen | collected... | reverse complement strand
CCTGGATCTTGCGGATCACGGAGCCGCCCTTGCCGATGATGTCGCGGATCTTCTCGGGGTTGATCTTGATCGTGATGATGCGCGGCGCGAAGCTGCTCATCTCCGACCGGCTGGTCGAGATCACGGCGTCCATCTTGTCCAGGATCGCCAGCCGGGCCTCGTGGGCCTTCTGCAAACCCTGGCGGATGATCGCCTCACTGATCCCCTTGACCTTGATGTCCATCTGCAGGGCCGTGACGCCCTCGCGGGTACCGGTGACCTTGAAGTCCATGTCGCCGAAGGCGTCTTCCTTGCCGAGGATGTCAGTCAGCACGACGAACTTGCCATCGGCCTCCGTGATGAGACCCATCGCGGCGCCGCCGACAGCCGCCTTGATCGGCACGCCGGCGTCCATCAGGGCCAGGCTCGAACCGCACGTGGAGGCCATCGAGGTTGAGCCGTTGGACGTCACGCACTCGCTGACGAGCCGGATGACGTACGGGAACTCTTCTTCGGAGGGCAGGACGGGCAGAAGGGCCCGTTCGGCGAGGTGGCCGTGGCCGATCTCACGCCGGCCGGGACCGCGCATCGGCTTGTTCTCGCCGGTGCTGTAGGGTGGCATGTTGTAGTGGTGGAGGTACCGCTTCTCGGTCTCCGGGCTGATCGTGTCAATGCGCTGGACATCGGAGGAGGGACCGAGAGTGGCCACGGTCAACGCCTGCGTCTGGCCTCGGGTGAAGAGTCCGGAGCCGTGGGCGCGCGGCAGAACGCCGACCTCCACGGTGATGGGCCGGATCTCGTCTACGCCGCGGCCGTCCATGCGGATCCCCTCGTCGAGGACCATGTTGCGGACGGTCTTCTTCTGGACGAGCTGGAACAGACCCTTGCTGACGCGGACCTGGCGGCGAGCCGCTTCGAGCAGGCCGGCCGGATCCTCGCCTTCCTTGCGGTTGGCACGGATCGAGATGCCGATCCCGTCCATCAGGTTCTGGATGCGGTTCGGGAGGTCCTCCGCGAACTTGGCCAGGATGGCAGCGGTCGTCTCGGCGTCGGCCAGGCCGCGGTGAGCGGTCTCGACGGCGATGCCGAAGAACTTGGCGATGTCGCCCAGCTTGTAGGACTCGAGGTCCGGGTAGCCCTCGCGGGCGATCACGAGTGTGTCGAAGTAACCGCCCTCGATGAACTTCCCGTTCTCACCCAGGGCCATGTCCAGGAAGCCGACGTCGAAGCCCACGTTGTGGCCCACGACAGGGGCGCCGGCGACGAAAGCGAGCAGCTTCTCGGCCGCTTCCTTTGCCACCGGAGCGCCGGCGACTTCGGCGTTGGTGATGCCGTGCATCTGTGCGCCGAAGATGTCGCGGCCCGGGTTCACGAACGTGGAGAAGCGATCGACGATCTTGCCGTCGCGGACGCGAACGGCGCCGATCTCGATCAGGTCCGCGACTTTGGGATCGCGGCCGGTCGTCTCGGTGTCGATGACGACGAACTCGGAGCCGCGTTCGCCGACCTTCTTGACGAACTCCAGGACGGAGCCGGTGCCGGGCTCGAGGAAGCCCAGAACCTTGGGCTTGCCGACGGCAGCCCGCATCTCTTCCTGGATGTCGATGAGCGGCTGGAGGGCGCGGTGGCCGAAGAGGATGGCATCGGCCATGACGTCTTCGGGCACGATCGAAGCGCCGGCCTCGACCATCATGATGGCGTCGCGCGTTCCGGAAACGATGAGGTCGATGTCGGAGCGCTCGAGATCGCTGATCGTGGGATCGACCACGAACTCGCCGTCGATGCGACCGATGCGGACGGCGCCGATTGGCCCAAGGAACGGGATCGAACTGATCGTCAGAGCGCACGAGGCGGCAAACGTGCCGAGGACGTCGGTCTGGTTCTCCTGGTCCGTCGATAGGACCGTGATCACAAGCTGGATATCGTCCTTGTAGCCCTCGGGGAAGAGCGGCCGAATCGGTCGGTCCGTCAGCCGGCATGCCAGGATGGCCTGCTCGGACGGGCGCGACTCGCGCTTGATGAAGCCGCCCGGGATCTTGCCGGCGGCATACATGCGCTCCTCGAACTCCACGGTGAGCGGGAAGAAGTCCAGCCCGGGGCGGGGATCGGAGCGGTTTGCGGTGCCAAGCACCATGGTGTCGCCGAAGCGGACGGTAACGGCGCCGCCCGCGAGCAAGGCCATCCTGCCGGTTTCGATGGTCAGGGTGCGGCCGGCGAATTGCGTCTCGAATGTCTGAGACACGGGTCTGTTTCCTCCTGAGCTAGGAGGAAGAATGTGTCCTTGCCTCGCCTGGGCGAGCCGGGCGCGAAAAGTGCCTTGACGAGGCCTCAGCCTCGCGTCTAGGGCAGTTGCGCGCTAGCGGCGCAGACCGAGCCGTGCGATGACGGCCCGATAGCGAGCGTTGTCCTTCTTGATCAGGTATGCAAGAAGGCGGCGTCGCTGTCCGACGAGCTTGAGGAGGCCGCGGCGGGACTGGTTGTCCTTCGGGAAGCTTCGCAGGTGCTCCGTGAGCTCCTTGATCCTTTCGGTCAGGAGCGCGATCTGCACTTCTGCTGAGCCTGTGTCGCCATCCTTGACGGCGTACTCCGAGATCACCTGTTCCTTCGTCTCCCGCGCGAGCGGCACACGATCCTCCGAATAGCTCTGTGTGACTGTGGTCTTCTAACTCTCTAAATGCCTGGCGGATGGTAGCAGGGTTCGCACGGCTATGCCAATTCGTGAGCGAGCCGGCCCCTCGTGGAGTGGTGCGCCACCTGGCCACACACACTCGGCGCGGAGCGGCCGAGACTACGACCGGGGTCCGTCGGTTGCATCCAGGACGACCCGAACCTGGCCGTCGGGCGCGTCCTCACTCATGCTCAGGGAGACTGTGCCGTCGGTGACGACGGCCGTGCCGCCCGTGGCTGCCGGGACCGCCTGGCGGCCCAGAGCCCAACCGGGCCCTACGAGAACCTGGTAGGTCCCGTTCGGCGGCAGGCAGACCGGCACGCCGAAGGCGACTTGACGGCCGGCTACGCCCGCGGCGCCGTCCGTCTGGCGACCCGTCAAGCTCAGCGGCCTGCCCAGCAGGCGGCGGGCTCCCAACAGGTCGCCGGCCGAGACGCGACGCCGGATCTCCGAGCTGCGGACCTGTTCGCCGTCGAGCAGGTAGGAGCTGACGATCGTTACCGCGAATCCCACCCGGGCACCGAGTTCAGCGAGCGCCTCGGGGGTCCCCCGACGCTCGAAGCCGAAGGCCGCGTCCGGCGTCATCGCGAACCCGGCCAGATCCACGTGACTCGCGATCCGGGCGACGAACTCGTCGTAGGTCGTGATCCGGAGCGCATGGTCGAAGTGCTGCACCACCGCGACTTCGATACCGGCCGCTTCCAGGCGAACGAGTCGCTCGTCCGGGTCGCACAGGAGCGGCGGAGCCAGGCCCTCGATGACCTCTTCGGGATGGGCGTCGAAGGTGACGATCGCGGGTCGGGCGCCCGCTCTTGCGGCTGCCTTGCGCAGCTCCCTCAGGAGGTACAGGTGGCCGCGATGAAGACCGTCGAATACACCTACGGCCAGGTAGAGCCGGCCCAGGTCCGGCGTCAGGTGGTCGATCCCCGGAACCACGCTCATGCGGTTTCCGGCACGAACCATGCGCAGCGGCCGCTCGCCTGTCCGGGCGGAGGGAGACTCGGCGGTCTCGGTCTCGGCTGTGGAGCGATCGCCACCTTCGGGCCCAACGAATATCTTCTCCGGCACGAGCCTGCCGCTCCTCCACGAGCCGATCCCTATGAGGTTCTGCCGCTCGTCCAGGATCCTGAGGCGGTCGTTCTGCTCGGCATGCGGCCGTTTTGCCGGCTTGATCTGCTGCCCGCGCACAACGGCTACCTTCTCGGCTTCGTCCAGGGCGACCGTGGCGATCCCTTCCAGGCCGGCGTCGATGGGGAGGAGGAGCCCGGCGAGCGCCGCGGGCCCCTGGGCGGCCGCGCCCCGGATCTCATCGAGTGCGTGCGCGGCCGCCAGACTGAACGGCCCGCTCGCGGTCCGCGTCAACGCCCCGAGGTAGGCACCACAGCCCAGCCGTTCCCCAAGGTCGCGGGCGAGCGAGCGGACGTAGGTCCCGGCGCTGCACTCGACCTCCAGGACGGCCGTCGGCCGATCCGGATCAGTGGCGTCCCACTCGACAAGCTCCAGCCGGTGGATCGTGACCGCCCGTGGCTGGAGATTGGGAGGCTTCCCCTCCCTGGCGAGTTGGTAGGCCCGCCTGCCGCCGACCTTGAGGGCGCTGTATGCCGGCGGCCGCTGCTGGATAGGCCCGCGGAACTCGCCCAGCGCCGATTCGACGGCCTCGCGCGTGGGAGCGGCCCCCGTGCCGCGCACGAGCTCGCCGTCGCGATCGTCCGTCTCCGACGTGGATCCGAAGCAGACCGTGGTCCGGTATGCCTTCGCATCGCCCATGTGGTACTCGACAACCCGTGTGGCCAGACCCAGGAAGACCGGCAGGACGCCTGAGGCGAAAGGGTCGAGAGTCCCGCCGTGACCCACCCGGCGCGTCCCCGTCAGGCGACGGACGAGGGCCACGACGTCGTGCGAAGTGAAGCCCGGATCCTTCGCGACTATCAGGATCCCGTCCATGCCGCGTGGGCGATCCGACACTGGCTAGCGCTCCACCGCCGCGACGAGCTCGGCCGCCCGAGCCAGAACCGCCCGGCGTGCCTCTTCGAGCGGCAGCTGCAGAGTTGCGCCGGCCGCCCGAGCATGCCCGCCCCCGCCGAACGAGCCGGTCAGAACGGTCGCGTCCACGCCGCCGTCACGCGTTCGGACGCTGACCCGGGTGGCGCCGTCGCCCTCCTTGAAGAGGATCGAAGCCTCGGAGGTCTCCGACTGGCCCAGGAGGTCGACCAGGCCCTCGGATTCGGCTGGATCCGCTCCGCTTGCCGCGAGATCGGCGAGCTCGAGCGTCGACCAGACCAGCCGGCCATCCAGGTCCGACTCCATGCGCGCCAGAACTCGTCCGAAGAGGCAGAGCTGCGTGTTCGGCTTGCTACGGTAGAGGCGCCTTGCGATCTCGCTGAGGGGCGCGCCGGCCTCGCGGAGCGCCGCGGCAACGACCAGGGTGCGCGGGGTTACGTTGGGGTGCTGGAAGTTGCCGGTGTCCATGACCACGCCGCCGGCCAGTGCCGCTGCCAACATGCCGTCCCCGGCGGTCAGCGGCACGCCCAGGCGCCGGGCCAGCAACGTGACCATCTCGCAGGTGGCCGAGCTCGCCGGATCGACCCAGTCCACCTCTCCGAAGTGCCGATTCGATATGTGGTGATCGATGTCGAGGATCGGGACGCGCCCGAACAGTTCGGCGTGGGTCTGCAGAACCGGCCCGGCCCGCTCGAGCTCGCCGCAATCGCCGACGACGATCAGGTCGTAGTCGATCGCCGGATCGGGCTGCCGGCGGAACCTCTCCATTCCGGCCAGAAAGGCGTACATCGCCGGAACGGGATCGGCGCACACGGGCGTTGCCACTCCCCCACCCGCTTCGACGAGCAGACTGATCGCCAGGGCCGAGCCGAGCGCATCCGCCTCCGGGTTCTCGTGGCAGACCGCCAGAACCCGGCGCGCGGACCGCAGCCGCTGAACCACGGCTTCTGGGACGGCCGTGGCATAGGCGGACAGGTCCACGCTCGGATCGAGTCGGCTCAACGGGGTCTCCGCGTGGACGAACCCTTGGCCGGCCGGGCGCCCGGACCCGGGCCGCCCCTGCCCCGCTCAGAACCGCGATCGGATCCGCGCTCCGGACCACGATCCGGCCGCCAGGGTCGCTTCTTCCGTGGGGTCGGCCCGGCCGGAGGTACGGCCTCCTCGGGCTGAACGTCGCCTTCGTGGGGCAGCCTCGGCACGGGAGTGGGCAGCGACTCTCCGGTCGTGCCGACGTCCTCCGGTATTCGGCCAGCCTCCAGGTCGTTGATGATCTGGAGGACGCGAGTCCCACGCACGAGGGAGTCGTCCAGCCGGACATCCAGTTCGGGAATCCGGCGCAGCTGGATCTTCCGGCCCAGGCCCCGGCGGATGTACGGCATGGCCCGTCTCAGCCCCGCGAGCGCCTCCTTCCGTCGCTCGTCCGAGCCGATGACGCTGACCCAGACGCGGGCATGGGAGAGGTCGGGGGCGGTCTCGACCTTGGTAACGGTGACGAAGCCGATGCCCGGGTCGGTCACCTCGCGCTCCAGCGCTTGACCGATCTCCTGGCGCAGGAGCTCGTCGATTCTCTGCGTTCGCTGTGTCATCGAGGCTGGCCTCTCCGGCTCAACCGGCCGCCCGGCTCACCATTTGCTGAGTGAAGCACTCGATGATGTCACCTTCGATCAAGTCGTTGGAGCCGGCCAGGCCGATTCCGCATTCGAAGGTGGTCGCGACTTCGCGGACATCGTCTCGGAAGCGTCGCAGAGACTCGATCCTGTCGGTCAGGACGACCTTGCCGCCCCTCCAGACGCGGGCCCCGCCGCCACGGACTATGCGACCGTCGGTGACGTAGCAACCGGCGATGACCGCGACCTTGCCGACCTTGAAGATCTGCCGGACCTCCGCCCGGCCCTCGACAGTCTCGACCTGTTCGGGCTCGAGCATGCCGCGCAGGGCCGCCGAGATGTCGTCGGTCAGCTTGTAGATGATGTCGTACTGGCGGACGTCCACCTTCTCCGACTCGGCCGCCCGGCGGGCGGTCTCCGTCACCTTCGTGCTGAAGGCCACGACGATTGCGTCGGAAGCGGCGGCCAGCATGATGTCGTTGTCTGTGACGTCGCCGGCTGCCTCATGCAGCACGTTGATCCGGACCTCGTCCGTCGAGAGCTGCTGCAGGGCGTGGGTGATGGCGCCCAGCGAGCCCGAAACGTCGGTCTTGAGGATGATCCGGAGTTCCTTGGTCTGCCCGGCCTGGATCTGGGCGTAGAGATCCTCGAGGGTGGCTCGGCCACTCCCCTCGGAGCGGGCCGCGGTCGCGCTACGACGCTCCTCCACCATGGCCCGAGCGATCTTCTCGTCGGCGACGACGCGCAAGATGTCGCCGGCCTGCGGGACGTCCGCCAGACCGAGGACCACCGCCGGGCTCGACGGGCCGGCCTTGGAGATTCGTTTGCCGAGACCGTTCTCCAGCGCGCGAACCTTGCCGTAGGTCTCGCCGACGACGATGACGTCGCCGACCCGGAGTGTCCCCGTCGAAACCAGGGCAGTCGCCACCGGCCCGCGCCCCTTGTCCAACTCCGCCTCGACGATCGTCCCGATTGCGGGCCGCTTGGGATTGGCCTTGAGCTCCAGGAGGTCCGCCACGAGGATGATCATCTCGAGCAGCTCATCGAGGCCCGTCCGCGCCTTCGCGGAGACCGCCACCATCGGGACGTCGCCGCCGTACTCCTCGACGACGACCCCGGCCTCGGCCAGGCCGTTCTTAACCCGGTCCGGGTTGGCGTCCGGCTTGTCGATCTTGTTGAGAGCGATGACGATCGGCACCTTGGCGGCACGGGCGTGGTCGATCGCCTCGAGGGTCTGCGGCATGACGCCGTCGTCCGCGGCGACGACGACCACGGCGATGTCCGTGACTTTTGCGCCGCGGGCACGCATGGCCGTGAAGGCCTCGTGGCCCGGAGTGTCCAGGAAAACGATGTGGCGACCGTCTTTGACCACTTCACTCGCGCCGATGTGCTGAGTGATGCCGCCGCGCTCACCGGCCGCGACCTTGGTCGTGCGGATGGCGTCGAGAAGCGAGGTCTTGCCATGGTCGACGTGACCCATGACGGTCACGATCGGAGCGCGCGGCTGGAGGAGCGACGGGTCGTCCTCCTCGAACAGCTGCTCCTTGGTGGCGGCGCTGACCGGGGCCGTCTCGGCGGCTGCGCCGTCTGCTCCGGCAGTTGAACCTGCCGCGACCGTCTCCGCGACTTCGTAGCCAAGTTCCTCCGCCACCAGCGAGGCGGTCTCTCGATCGATCCCCTGGTTGATGTTGGCGAAGATGCCGCTCTTGATCAGCTCGCGAATCACGTCGGCGGGGTTGACGCCGAGCATATCGGCGAGGTCCTTGACGGTGACGCTCGACGGCAGCTCGATCGGCCCGCGCTCACGCGGATCACCGACCGGCGCCACTCCCGGTACTCCGTTGTCGCGGCGCGGTGGCTTGCGAGGTCCACGCCGGCCCCTCGTGCCGCTCCTACTCTTTGCCACCGCTATCTCCTTCTTCGATCCTCGCCGGCGGGCTCGACGGCGGGACTTCGCTCGCCTCCCCGGTCAGTTCGGCCCGGAGCTCGGCCGGGATGGGCACCCCGAGCGCACGCTCCAGCGAGCCTCTGTCAAACGCCACCCTGCGGCACTCTTCACTGTTGCAGATATAGGCGCCACGGCCGTCCATCTTGCCCGTCGGATCCACGACGACCCGGCCGTCCGGCGTCCGCACCACCCGCCGCAGGTCGCGCTTCTGCCGCGCCGTCCGACAGACGACGCATGACCTGGTCGGAAACCGCCGTGGGGGCGCGCCGCGGGCTACGGGGATACCTCCCCGTCGCCGGCCGGCTCGGCCTTTCGGCGCTTGGGCTTGGCCGGTGCTGCTGATGTCGTCTCGGCCGTTGGGCCGGCAGCGGACTCGGCCTCGGCGGCCGGCTCGGCCGGCACGGCCTTGCGTCGCTTGGGCTTCGCCGGCGCTTCCGGCGTCGTTTCGGCCGGTTGAGCAGCTACCGGCTCCGTCTCCGGTACGACCGTCGACTCTGGAGCTTCGGCCCCGGCCGTCGCCTCAGCTGAGCCGGCGGTAGCGGCCGTCTCGGCCGATCTACCCTCCGCCTCCGCCTCCGCCTTGGCCGCTTCGGCGACCGAGACGTCACTGCGAATATCGATCCGCCAGCCGGTCAGCTTGGCCGCGAGCCGGGCGTTCTGGCCTTCGCGTCCGATCGCCAGCGACAGCATTCGCTCGGGCACGACGACGTTGGCGATGCGGTGCTCCTCGTCGATCCGGACCTCGATGACCTGGGCCGGGCTCAGAGCCTTGGCCACGAAGGTCGAGGCATCCTCGGACCATTCGATCACGTCTATCTTCTCGCCGCCCAGCTCAGCCACGACTGCCTGAACGCGCGCACCGCGCTGTCCGACGGTGGCACCGACGGGGTCGAGACCGGGCTGGCGGGACGCGACCGCTACCTTGGAACGGCTGCCGGCCTCGCGCGCGATGGCCTTGATCTCGACCGTTCCGGCGTGAACTTCCGGTACTTCCAGCTCGAACAGGCGCCGCAGGAAGCCCTTATGGGTCCGGCTGACGTAGATCTGTGGCCCTTTCGCGCTGCGGCGAACCTCGAGGACATATGCCTTGACGTTCTGGCCGATGCGGTAGTGCTCGAGGGGCGACTGTTCGGTCGTAGCCAGGATTGCCTCGGCCTTGCCCACGTCCAGCACGATGGCCCGAGGCTCGACTCGAGAGACAGTCCCGGTTATGAGTTCGCCCTCGCGACTCGCGTACTGGTCGAAGACGACGTTGCGCTCCGCCTCGTGAAGCCGCTGCAGCACAACCTGCTTAGCGGTCTGGGCGTGGATGCGACCGAAGGCTTCCTGGTCCAGCTGTTCGGTCTCGACCAGATCGCCGATCTCCGCCCCGGCCTGGTAGGCCTGGGCCTCGGCGACGGTCATCTGGGTCAGGGGATCGTCGATTTCTTCGACCACCAGGCGTGCCCGAAAGACGCGGACCTTGCCCGACTCGGCGTCGATACGGACTTGGATGTCCTCGTCGCCGGCGACGCGCCTGTAGGCGGACTGGATCGCCTCTTCCACGGTCCGAACGAGCTGCTCACGCGAGACGCCCTTCTCTGCGTTGAGCTGCAGGAGGGCGCCGACGAAATCTCGACTCACTGCGCGCCTCCCGTTCGTACGTTCGATCCTGGATTGGCCACCCGATTACCAACCGGTCAACAAAAGACGTGGGGGTCACCCACGTCACGAGCGGCCGGTAGATTACTGAGAGTATACACATCGCCCCCGGACCATCCAATGGTGGGTCGGAGGCGAGTGAGTCCGGTCGGCCAATCCAAGCCGGGCGCGCCGACCGGTCGGAAGACCGCGGTGTCAGCCGCAGGGAGTCGTCTCGTCGGCCAGGATGTAGCCGCTGGAGCTGACGATTTCGAAGTGGGCGTCCGGCGTTGAGCTGGTCCGGAGGTCCGGCCTCACGATCTGGCAGGCGATACTCTCGGCCTGGCTCTCGTAGCCGGCGGTCAGGTGGATCGTGAATATCGTCGCGCCGTTGTTCCAGTTGAAGTCGACGCTGGTGGCACGCGGTCCGAGATCCTGGGTCAGCTTCAGTTCCGTTCCCACGATCGGGCCTATGAGCCAGGCGCATCCTCCAACGAGCACGACCAGCAGTCCCACTACGATCAGGGCCGCGATCAGGCAACCGTGGCCCTTCCGCCGGGGCGGAGCGCCCCAGCCGGGCTGCCCCCAGCCGGGGTATCCCTGGGGCGGCGGCCCGCCCCAGCCCGGCTGCGCACCGGGTGGCGGGGGTGGCGGAGCACCCCAACCGGGCTGGGCACCGGGTGGCGGCCCGCCCCAGCCCGGCTGCGCACCGGGTGGCGGGGGTGGCGGAGCACCCCAACCGGGCTGGGCCGGAGGTGGAGCGCCCCATCCGGGCTGAGCTTCGGGCGAAGGCGGAGTGCCCCAGCCTTGCTGGACCTGAGGTAGCGGCGCGGCCCAGCCGGGCTGATCTTCCGGCCGTGTCCCCGGCTGACCAGGCGGCTGCTCGCCCGAGCCGTGCGGCGCGTTCGGATCTTCAGGCGACGTCATCGACCCCTCCAGTGACGCATGGATGTTCGACGAGACAGATAGGAGTCTCGTCTCCCGCCGGCGACGCCGTCAAGGGATACGTTCGGCCCGCTGACGCGGTCCCGGAACCCGCCTCGTGGCAACGTGCATGCGAGAGCAAGAGCGCAACCACCCCATCCGAGTGCGATCTTGCCGGCAGCGAGCGGCAGAACCGTCGGTTGCCCAGCCGCTCGCCCGGCGGGGCGCTCAGCCCGGCGACACGAGGATGTATATGTCCGCGAACTGCTCGCTGTCGCCGAACGACGCTGCCAGGCGGTAGTTGGCCCGCATGAAGTCGCGAAGAGGAGCGACCGTGTCAGGCCCACCGGCGCCGGGCCCGGAAGCTGCAGGACGGAACAACGGTGTCGTCGACGACCCCTCGACGATGATCCTGGGCGGCGAAGCCTGCCATCTCCGGAGAAGTCCCTCCGTCTGGTCGGCCGTCCAGTATCTGACCGCCACGATCGGGAAGTTGTTGACAACTCGGTCGGCGGGCGACCGGTCCGCGCCCAGGTACAGCGCCGCATCGCCGCCCCACACGAACATCGTCGCCGAGTCAGGGGTTTCCGAGCGGATCCACGCCTCGGTCGAGTTGACGAGGCGTTCCTTCGTATCCGCCTGGCTCAGGACAAGAGCGTTCAGCCGGATCGTCGCGCTGGCGGAGATCAGCACGCAGATAACCGCCGCAGCGACGAGCCCGAAGGCAGACCGGCGAACGCTCGGCTTTGGAGACCGGATCCATGCGCCCAGCTTCTCTACACCCAGACTCGCGAGCAGGACCAGAGGCGGCGCGATGAGGATCAGGAAATGCAGGAAGAGCCGGCCCTGGTAGACGATGTAGGTCGCGTACGTCGCCGCCCACGCGAGACACGCCCAATCGACGCGGTCACCCGAACGCGGCCGCCGCATCAGCGTCGCCGCCGCCACGCCGGTCGGAACGGCGAAACAGCACAGGAGCAGAAGCGCGAGGGGCAGCAGCAACAGCAGCTGCCCGCCCCACTCCTTGTCGGCGAGATTGAAGACGACGATCTGATCCACCGCGTCCCCGACGGCGCCGCCCGCGAGGAGCCAGCCGAGGACCGCGAGGGGGAGAGGCAGGGCGCCCGCCAGCAGGGCCGCCGCCCGCCCGACCAGGGTTCGGAACTGCCCACCGCTCCAGACCGCCGCAAGACCCAGACACGCTGCGGCGGGGAGGCACTGCAGAGAGATCAGGCAAGCGCAGCCGAGCAGGCAACCGACCGCCGCCGTGGTCGTCCGCTTCGGCGGCCAGACGGCGATCCCACACAGGGCGGCCACGAGCGGCAGCACGGCAAACGACTCGGTGAGTCCGCCGCCCAACGCGACCGGACTGCTGGCGATGGCGACGCCGGCCACCAGGCTCCAGGCCCACGACTTGGCCGACGAGAGACGTCGGCGCAGCAGATAGTCGATGAGCAAGACCGATGCGCCCGCGAAGACGGCCGTGAGGAGCCACGCGACCAGCCACGGGTCCAGCCAGGGAAGCACAGTCTGACCGAGCGCATTGAGCAAGTAGGAGCCCGGCGGTTTGCTGTCCCACAGGTCCCGATAGGGCATGACTCCGTCACGGATCCGCGACCCCGCCAGCACGAAGATAGCCGCGTCGGTGGGCGGGCCAAGCCCGATGCCCGGCCACAGGAGGATCGTGGTGGTGGTGACGAAGGACAGCGGGCGCAGGAGGCTGAGTACCCTCCCGATCGGGGCCGGCCGATTCCTCACGGGTTTGACCTGAGCCGCCCGCTGGCCGGCCATTCCGGCCCGGCGCTGGCCGCATCCACGCTCCGAACGGCGCTGGCGTTCGAGGCCGGTCCGCCCTCAATCACTCGACTTGGCCTCCCCTACTCTCCAATCGCTGGCAATGGCCGCTCAAGTCTACCGACCGGAGGCGTCAGTAGGCTCGCGCGAACAGCACCCGCCGCTCGGACGGAGCGCCGCACGCGATGCACTTCCCCTTCTCATCGGGCGAGTCGAACGGGATGCAGCGGATCGTGGCGCCGGTCTCGTCATTGACCTGCTTCTCGCACTTGCCGTCGCCACACCAGGGTGCCAGGAAGAAGCCGCCTTCCGCGTCCAGCCCGTCTTTGAGCTGCTGATACGTGTCCACCTGGTGGGTGTTCGCGTCGCGGAAGTCGAGGGCCCGCCTGAACAGCTCGCCCTGGTACGCGGCCAGTCGAGCCGGCAATTCGGCCGCCAATCGATCGAGGGGGACGGCCTCTTTGGAGCGATCCACCCGCTTCACGACCATGGCCTGGCCCGCGGCCACGTCACGGGGCCCGATCTCGAGCCGGAAAGGCACGCCGCGCAGCTCCCAGTGGTTGTACTTGAAGCCGGGCGACTCCTCGCGCCAATCGACGTGCACGCGGACGGCCCTTCCTTCGGGCGTCTCCGAAAGGGCGGCCCGGAGCCGATCGATCGCCGCGGCGACCGCGGCCTTCTCCTCGTCCTTGCGGTAGATCGGCACGACAACAACCTGCGTCGGCGCCACGTTGGGCGGCAGCACAAGGCCGGAGTCGTCTCCGTGGGCCATGATGGTGGCCCCGACCATGCGGGTCGAGAACCCCCACGAGGTTCCATAGGGGTTCTCGCGGATGTTGTCGCGATCCAGGAACTCGATCCCGGCCGCCCTGGCGAAGTTCTGGCCCAGCATGTGGCTCGTGCCGGCCTGCAGCGCCTTGCGATCGCGCATCATGGCCTCGATGGCCCAGGTCCAGTCGGCCCCGGGGAACTTCTCTCCCTCGGTCTTGCGGCCCTTGATGACCGGGATCGCCAGCCAGTCCTCCGAGACGATGCGGTAGCACTCGAGGCCGGTCGCCACCTCCTCGGCCGCTTCCTGCTCGGTGGCGTGGAAGGTGTGAGCCTCCTGCCACAAGAACTCCGTCGTCCGAAGAAAGAGGCGCGTCCGCAACTCCCACCGCACGACGTTGTTCCAGAGGTTCATCAGCAGCGGCAGGTCGCGGTAGGACTGAATCCAATCCTTCACGCTGTCGGCGATGATGGCTTCGCTGGTGGGCCGGATGGCAAGCCACTCGTCCAGGGCCTTGCCGCCGGCGTGCGTCACCCAGGCGACCTGCGGGTTGAACCCCTCGACGTGCTCTGCTTCCTTCTCCAGCAGCGACTTGGGCACGAAGAGCGGGAAGTAGACGTTGCTGTGGCCGGTGGCCTTGATATGGCGGTCGAGCTCCGCCTGCATCGACTCCCACATGGCATAGCCGTACGGCCGGATGATCATGCAGCCTCGAACCGGGGAGTAGTCGGCCAGCTCCGCTTTCAGGACCACGTCGTTGTACCAGCCGGGGAAATCCTCGGACTGGCGGGCGATGCTGGTGACGAAACCCTCGCTGGGCACAACTCCTCCTCCGACGGATCGAACGCGGCCGATTTCGCGCAATCGTACCGCCTGAGGGCACCACTGCATGCGGAGCGAGCCGTCTTCTCGGCCGCCCGGATCTCGCGGCGGCGCGGGCGACAGGCCCGGAGGTCACCAGGGAAATCGTCGCGTCAGGCGCGCCCTCCGAACCGTGGCGCGCCCCCGGGCCGTACTACCTATGGGCGGGGCCACCCGGTCGCGCAAAGGATTGGAGATCGGATGTCCGAGCTCAGGACACGTATGACATGGGCCCGCGCTCACATCTGGTGGCTCGCCCTCGTTGCTCTGCCTCTTGTCGCGGCGGCCTGCAACAACGGCGGTGGGGGCACCGCTACTAGCCGCCCTACCGCCCTATCGAATCGCCGCGGCCCCCGGCGCCGGGAAACGGCGTTGCACGTACGAGTCGAGGATCGCCTTGAACTCGTCCACTATGTGGTCGCCGCGCAGCGTTCGGTCCAGTGCGCCGTCGATGAAGACCGGCGCCACCGGCTCCTCGAACGTGCCCGGCAGGCTGATCCCGATGTCGGCGTGCTTGGACTCGCCGGGGCCGTTGACGACGCAGCCCATGACCGCCACACGCAACTCCTCAACCCCGGGGTGCGCCTCTCGCCAGAGGGGCATCTGCTCCCGCAGATACGATTGGACGTCGCGTGCCAGCTCCTGGAAGTAGGTGCTCGTGGTGCGGCCGCAGCCCGGGCACGACGAAACCTGGGGCATGAACGACCGCAGGCCGAGCGACTGAAGGACCTGCTGCGCCACCGCAACTTCTTCCGTCCGGTCCCCGCCCGGCTCCGGCGTGATCGAGACCCGAATCGTGTCGCCGATCCCCTCGGCCAGGAGCAGCGAGAGGCCGGCCGACGAAGCGACGATACCCTTCATCCCCATCCCCGCCTCGGTGAGGCCCAGGTGGAGCGCGTAGTCGCCGCGGGTCGCCATCCGACGGTAAACCTCAACGAGATCCCGCACGCCGGAGACCTTGGCCGACAGGATTATCCGATCGTGTCCCAGGCCGGCCATCTCCGCCAGCTCGGCCGAACGCAGGGCGCTCTCGACCATCGCTTCGATCATGACGTCGCGCGCCTCCTTAGGCTGCGGCAGGCGCGCGTTCGCGTCCATCAGCTCGGCCAGGACCGCCTGGTCCAGCGAGCCCCAGTTGACGCCGATCCGGACCGGCTTGCCGTTGTCGACCGCGACACGGACGATCGCCTCGAAGTGGTCGTCGTGGTGGCGGCCGGAGCCGACGTTACCGGGGTTGATGCGGTACTTCGCGAGGGCTCGCGCCGTCTCCGGATAGTCGGCCAGAAGCTTGTGGCCGTTGTAGTGGAAGTCGCCGACGATCGGCGCGGAGACTCCCAGCCCGCGGACCTTGCGCACGATCTCCGGAACCGCGGCCGCGGCCGCCTCGGTGTTGACAGTGATACGCACGAGCTCCGACCCGGCATGGGCCAGCTGCGCAACCTGGAGCGCCGTGGCGTCCGCATCCGCCGTGTCGGTATTGGTCATCGACTGGACGACGATCGGATGGCCGCCGCCGACCATCACCCCGCCCACATTGACGGCCGCCGAGCGGCGTCGCGGCCCGAAGGCCTCACCACCCATGACTACTGGCCGGCGCGCACTATGTCGAAGAAGCTCACCCAGGCGATGAATGCCATCAGCAGCCCGAAGCCGATCAGATTGGTCGCGATCTCGAGCGCCCCAACGCCACGCATGCCGAAGACCCGCTTCACCACCATGATCAGGACCTTGCCGCCGTCAAGAGGCGGAAACGGCAGGATGTTGATGAGGGCCAGGTTCGCCGACAGGATGCCCGCCAGCAGCAGGAGAAGCATCGGAGCATCGTTCTGGGAGAGCACGTGGCCAACATCCGCGGCTATCCCTACCGGTCCGGCGACGCCGGACGGTCCCTGGGTCGGATTGGTGGCGATCTGTTTGCCTACGTCTCCGAGCGCCACCAGCACAAGGGTGAGCGCTTTGCCGGTACCGCCGATCGAAGTCTGAATCGCATCGACCGGATTGCCCGCCGTGTACGCAAACGAGAAGCCCATGCTGACGCCCAGAGACCCGGAGTGCTGGTCATCGGGAACTCGCAGGTGGACCGTGACCGAGCGTTCTTCACCAGCGCTGTTCGCGACGACCATCGTCACAGTCTGGCCCGCGTGCGAGAGAAGGTCCGATCTCCAACCCCCGAACGGATCGGAGCCGAAATCCAGGAGCGAGTGGGTCCGGCCGTCGATCGAGACCAGGGTGTCGCCTGCGTTGATGCCAGCCGCCTGCGCGGGTGTCGCCCCGTCCGCCGCGAAGCCGGCCACCACCGGCTGGACCATGGGATTGAAGATCCACGCCACCGCGAACAACAGAAGGACTGCGGTCAGGAGATTCATGCCGACGCCCGCGACCATGATCAGTAGCTGCCGCGACAGCGGCGCGTTGCTGAGAGACCGCGGGTCCTCGGAGTCGGTCTCCTCGCCTTCGAGACGGACGAAGCCGCCGATCGGCAGCCAGTTGAGCGTGTATTCGGTCTCGTGATCGTGCCCCAGGACCTTCGCCTTGGGCGGGAAGCCGATCCCGAACTCCAGGACCCGGACCCCCGTCAGCCGGGCCATGATGAAGTGCCCCAGCTCGTGAACCAGGACCAGGCCAACGAGGATGAACAGCAGAACGGGAACCGCCCTGACCCAGAAGAGGACTCCGTCCAGGCTCATCGGTAGGCCTCCGCGAAAGCTCGAACCTCGGCATCCAGCGCGACGAGCCCTTCCAGGGACGGCGCCGCGAGACCCGCCTGCCCGAAGCGCTCGACCGAAGCGCCGAGCAGTCGGGCTATGCCGTTGAAATCGAGGCTACCGTCCAGGAACCGGGCCACGGCGACCTCATCGGCGGAGATAAGGGCCGCACTTGCTCGAGGACCGGCGAGACCGGCCTCACGGGCGATCCGAAGGGCGGGGAATCGCCCCTCGTCGGGGGCCTCGAACTCCAGCCGGCCGGAGGCGATCAGGTCCACGGCCGCCGCGGGTGACGGTCGTCGCCCCGGATACGTCAGGGCGTATTGGATGGGGAGTCGCATGTCGGGTGTCCCAAGCTGTGCCTTCAACGAGCCGTCCACGAACTGAACCGCCGAGTGGACGACACTCTGCCGGTGGATGATCACTGAGATCGCCGACAGCGGAACATCGTACAGCCAGTGCGCTTCGATGACCTCCAGCCCCTTGTTGGCCAGAGTTGCGGAGTCAACGGTTATCTTCGCGCCCATCGTCCAGGTCGGGTGGCGAAGAGCCCGCTCAGGCGTCACCGTCGCGAGGTCCGCGACGGACGAGTCAAGGAATGGCCCACCGGAGGCGGTTAGCAGCAAGCGCTCGATGGCGGTGTAGTCCTCGCCGACCAGACACTGCCAGATGGCGGAGTGCTCCGAGTCGATGGGGCGGAGCCATCCCAACGGACTCGCCATTGGGTCATGAACGCCTCCCGTCGTGGCGGCTGCTTCCGCTGCCAGGCGCCGGGCGACCGGCATGACGAGATGCCCGCCGGCCACGAGCGTTTCCTTGTTTGCGGTGGCCACGACCTTGCCGGCCCCCAGCGCGGCCAGCACGGAGCCGAGCGCGACCAACCCGCCCGTCGCGACGATCACGAGGTCCACGTCCGGACGCGTGGCGAGTTCTCGCAGTGCGTCCGGCCCGCCGGTGAGTTCCGTATCCGGCGGCAGATCCAGGCGGGCCGCCGCTTCCGCGTTCGCCAGAGCGACGACGGCCGGTCGCAGGAGGCGCGCCTGCTCTTCGAGGACCTTCCCTTGCGAGCCTGTGGCCAGCGCGACCACCCGGAACGAGTCCGAGTGCCGGGCCAGGACGTCGACCGCCTGGCGGCCGATCGAACCGCCCGAGCCGAGAAGCGCGACCCGCGTTACCCGATCCGGAAGGCCTGCATTCTTCTGCCCCGCCCCGGCCGCCATTCAGCGCACCAGCGCCGTGACGAATATCGCGGCGACCGGCGCCGCGAACAGAAACGAGTCGACGCGATCCAGCATGCCGCCATGCCCGGGTATCAGCCCGCCGGAATCCTTCGCCCCGGCCGCCCGCTTGAGCATTGATTCGGCCAGGTCTCCGGCCTGCGCCGCGACCCCGACCAGCGGACCGAGCACGAGCCCCATGAGCGGCGGCTGGCCGAGCTGCCAGAGCCCGGCAACCGCAACGGCTGTGACCGCCACCAGTCCCCCGAAGAGGCCCCAGTAGCTCTTCGACGGCGAGACATGGACCAGGAACTTGCGTTTTCCGAGAGCGATTCCCAGGCAGTAGGCGCCCGTGTCGAAGGCCCAGACGAGCAGGATGACCAACAGGATCCAGGCGCGCTCAGCGCCGAGCTGGGAAACCGCAGTCGAAGCCGCCACAGGCCCTGTGACCTGGATCCATTGGCCCACGGCGCCCAGCTGGCCGGATGGGGCCGATCCCGCAAATGGCGGCGCCACCTGGCCGAGCCGAACCAGCGCGCCGAGCATCCCCACGTACGTCGCGACGAAGGCCGTCCCGACCCACGCCCCGAGGCCGACCTTCGTGTCTCTCTCCGCCAACGCCGCCACTCCGGCCACTACAAGGACCCCGGCCACGAGCAGGTCCGCGTAGGTACGCAGTTGGGTCGTGGCGGCCATGTCCGCGGCCACGGCAAGCGCCCCGGCAACACCCAGGGCGGGGATGGCGGGGTATCCAGCGGCGCGTACCAGCCGGACCGCCTCCCAGGCCGCGACGGCAACGAAGACGGCGATCAAAGCCGCGAACCAGGGCTCACCCAGGGCGAGCACGATCAGCAGAGGCGGAACGAAGACCGCCGCGCTCAGGGCCCGCTGCCGGATCATCCGCCGCTCCTAGCGGCCGAATCGGCGCTGGCGGCTCGCATACTCCACGAGCGCGGCGTCGAAGGCCCCTGGGCCGAAGTCCGGCCAGAGAATCGGGCTGAAGCAGAACTCCGCGTAGGCCGCCTGCCAGATCAGGAAGTTGGAGAGCCGCTCGTCACCGCCGGTTCGGATCACGATGTCCGGGTCCGGGAGGCCGGCCGTGTACAGGGCACCGGCGACAACGTCCTCGTCTATCTCCTCGGGCCGCAGCCCCCTTTCCGCCAGGACGCGGGCCGCGTCGACCAGCTCGGTTCGACCCGAGTAGTTGAAGGCGATGTTGAGCTGCAGCCGCGTCCCGCCGGCGGTGGCGTCGAGCGCCTCCTGAATGGAGATCCGCGTCTCGTTGGGGAGCTCCTCCATTCGACCCAGGACGCGAACCCGTGCTCCCTGCCTCCTCAGCTCGTCGGTCTCGTTGCGAATGACCTTCTCCACGAGCATGAAGAGCCCGCCGACCTCCTCGTCCGAGCGGGCCCAGTTCTCGCGGCTGAAGGCATACAGCGAGAGAACCTCGATGCCCCGGCGAACCGCGTGTCGGATGATCTCGCGTATCGCTTCCACGCCGGCCGCATGGCCGTCCATCTCGTTGAGGCCGCGACTTCGGGCCCAGCGCCGGTTCCCGTCCATGATGATCGCGACGTGCCGGGGCAATTCCTCTCGCGGGACCGAGAAGGCCTCCGTGGGCGCCGCATCCGGAGATCCAACGACGGGGCGTCGCTCCGTCGCCCGTTCCGTCTCCCGGTGAACGAGCGCCGGAGAGTCGGTAGGACGCGAAATCCGGCGAGCCACTAGACCTCCAGGATCTCCTGTTCCTTTGTGGCGCCGACGCGATCCACGTCCGCGATGTGCTTGTCGGTGACGCGCTGCAGGCTCTCGTGCTCGCGGTGTCCCTCGTCCGTACCGATCGTGCCGTCGTGCTCTTCCTTCTTGAGCTGCTCGGCGGCGTCGCGGCGCAGATTGCGGATCTCCACGCGAGCCTCTTCCATGCGCTTGTGAACCTGCTTGACCAGGTCCTTGCGCCTCTCCTCGGTCAGGGGCGGTATGTTCAGTCGAATGACCGTCGAGTCGACGTTGGGGACCAGGCCGATGTCGCTCTTGATGATCGCCTTCTCGATGGCGGCGAGGACAGTGCGATCCCAGGGCTGGATGACGATCTGGTGAGCCTCGGGCACGTTGATTCCGGCGATCTGGTTCAACGCCGTTGGCGTGCCGTAGTAGTCGACCAGGATCCGTTCGACGATCGAGGTTGATGCGCGACCTGTGCGAATCCCCTGCAGGTCGCGCTCAAGAACCTCCACCGCCCGGATCATCTTGTGCTCTGTGGAGGCCAACGTCTCGGTGCTCATGCGGCGGTCCCTCCCGTGATCAGGGTGCCTACGGATTCGCCCGTGGCGACCCGCCTGATGTTCTCGGGCTTGTTGAGGTCAAAGACGATGATGGGAGTGTCGTTTTCCATGCACAGCGACACGGCCGTCGAGTCCAGCACGCCGAGCCGTTGAGCCAGCACCTGCGAGTAGGTCAACCGGTCGTAGCGCTTCGCCCCGGAATTGGTCAGGGGATCCGAGTCGTAGACGCCATCGACTTTCGTGGCCTTGAGAATGACCTCCGCCCCGATCTCGACGGCTCGAAGAGCGGCCGCGGTATCGGTCGTGAAGTAGGGATTGCCGGTTCCCGCGGCCAGGATGACGACGCGCTTCTTCTCCAGATGCCGAACGGCGCGGCGCCGGATGTAGGGCTCGGCGACCTCGTTCATCGCGATCGCGCTCATCACCCGGGTCGGCACGCCGGCCTTCTCCAGGGCGTCCTGCAAGGCCAGGCCGTTCATGACCGTGGCCAGCATGCCCATGTAGTCGCCTGTGGCCCGGTCCATGCCTTTGGCAGCGGCTGCAAGGCCTCGGAAGATGTTGCCGCCCCCCACCACGATGCCGATCTGAATGCCGAGCCGATGGACCTCAGCGACCTGCGCGGCGATGAAGGCGCAGAAATCTGGATCCACTCCGTACTGGCGCTTGCCGAGGAGTGCCTCCCCGGACAGCTTCAGCAGGATCCTCCGATAGGTAGGCTTCTGCGCGGCGCCGCCGGCCGGCTCGGCCTCGACCGAACCGGAAGCCTCGCTAGTGGCCGCGGTGGCCTCGCTCATCTACTCCCCCAGCTCGAACCGAACGAAGCGTCGGACCTTGATATTCTCGCCGGTCTTGGCGATCGCTTCAGTGACCAATTCGCCGACTGTCCGGTCCTGATCGCGGAATGGCTGCTCCAGGAGCACGGCCTCGGCGAACCACTTCTTCAGCTGGCCGTCGACGATCTGGGCCCTGAGGGCTTCGGGCTTCTTCTGGGTGTTCTCGTCGTCAAGCAGCGCCGCTCGCTTGGCCTCGAGCTCACCGGCCGGGATCGCGTCGATCGTCGTGTAGAGCGGGCGCAGGCCGGCGACCTGGACGGCGAGATTGCGCACGAGCTTCTGGAACTCGTCCGTTCGAGCGACGAAGTCGGTCTCGCAGTTGACCTCGATCAGCACGCCGATCCTTCCACCGGGGTGGATGTAGCTGGCCACCTGACCCTCGTTGGCCTCACGCTCGGCACGCTTGGCGGCAGCGGCCTGGCCGCGTTCCCGAAGGAGCACGGCCGCCTTCTCGACGTCTCCGTCCGACTCTTCGAGCGCGCGCTTGCACTCCATCACGCCTGCGCCGCTCAGCTCGCGGAGAGCTTTCACCATCTCCGCAGTGATCTTCGCCATGGTTGCTCTGTTCTCCTGTCGTCTGCGTTCGCCCGACCGATCGGCGCCCTCCAGGCAGCCTCGATCGGGCGAGTTGGGGTCAAATCAGTGCGGTCGGTGCGGCTCTTCCTGCTCGCCGTCGCGGGGGTGAGTCGGAACGGCGCGGACACCCGGCAGAAGGACTTCTTCCTCCTCGACGTCCGGCTCGAACGTCAGAGCCCCGCCGCCCGCAAGGGCCGCGACCAGCTCTTCCGAAGCCGCCTCCTCGATCTCCGGCTCAGCTGCAGCTTCGGGCTGCTCGGCCTCGCCGGCGGCTCGGGCTCCGCGCTCGCGCTGGCCCTCGATGCACGCCTCCGCCACGAGCTGGCAGAGCAGGCGAATGGCCCGGATGGCGTCGTCGTTGGCCGGGATTATGTAATCGAGCTCGTCCGGGTCCACGTTTGTGTCGCCCGTGCCGATGATCGGGATTTCGAGCTTCCGAGCCTCGGTGACGGCAATCCGCTCGCGATGCGGGTCGACGATGAAGATCAGCCCGGGCAGCCGCTTCATCTTGCGGATGCCGCCGAAGACGTCCCGCAGATGCTCCATCTCCTCGACGAGCTTGGCCGTCTCCTTCTTCGTCAAACGCTCGAAGTCGCCGCTCGCCTGGCGGGCCTCGAGCTGGTCGAGGAGGGCGATGCGCTTCTTGATCGTGACGAAGTTCGTGACCATGCCGCCAAGCCAGCGGCGATTGACGTAGGGCTGGCCAGCCCGGGTCGCTTCCTGGAGGACCGGCTCCTGGGCCTGCTTCTTGGTCCCCACGAAGAGCACGCTGTCCCCGCGGGCAACCGTCTCGCGGGCGGCATCCAGGGCGAGGTCCAGCCGCTTCACGGTCTGGGCTAAGTCGATGATGTGGATCCCATTACGCTCGGCGAAGATGAACGGGCGCATCTTGGGATTCCAGCGCCGGGTCTGATGGCCGAAATGGACACCGGCCTCCAGCAGCGCTCGCATCGAGACGGACGGCATGAAACGGACCTCCTGCGGTTGCTTCCTCCGCAGCGCTCCTGTCGGGAACCGGGAGCCGCTCTGGATGGCTCGGCCGGCACCGCCCCGACACGGCGGCTCTGCGTGTGATCTCCGTTCACACCCGCCTTGCGGCGAGCGGGACCGGGACTTGTCGTCGACATGCGACGACGGCCGTCGCTACGTGCGGCGGACCGGCGCGGAGTGTAGCACAGCAACGGCCTCCCGGACCCCGGGCTCGGCCGGTCGCGTCACCGCCATCCAGACGCCCTGAAAGGCCCGCCGTGTGGTCCTGGGCGCCCATGTGGCGCTCAGCTCCGCGTCAATCGCCCAGGGCATCGCGATAGAGCCGCGCCACGGGCCTGCTCCCGGCACCGGGCTCCACCACGGCCAGGTCTACGGCGATCGGCAGATGTGGCAGCTCCGAGCCATCGGGCAGGCGACCCGCCTCCAGAAGCCGCGCGACCCCGCGGCGCAGCGTCGCGCGCTTCGCGTGGTCCAGCGTCTCCTCGGGCAACCCGAAGTCGCGCGAACGACGCCACCGCACCTCGACGACAACGAGCCGCTCGGGTGGTCCGGGATCCACGGCGATGATGTCCAGCTCGCTCCGGCCGGCGTGGACGTTTCGAGCCAGCACCCGCCAGCCTCGAGCAGTGAGGCGGTCCGCCACCAGGCGCTCGGCCGCGTCTCCAAGCATCTGCCGGCTAGTGCGCGCTCCGGCCGGCACATCGACCGTTCGATCCATCGGCTCGTCCCTGCGGGCGTCCGTCAGTCGACGAACTCGGCAACCTCGAGGTCATCCGGCTCGTCGATCTCGTTCGGCTCGTCCGGCTCGTCCGGCTCGTCGTCGGCGTTCGCGTCCGCCTGAGCATCCTGCCACAGCGTCATTTGCTCCCGATCACGGCACGGAGCGAACGATAGCCGGTGGATCGGACAGAGGCCGAGCACGGCCAGGCCGGCCCGATGCTCCGGCGCAGCGTAGCCCTTGTTCCCCGCGAGGTCGTAGCCCGGGTAGATCGCGTCGAGCTCCACCATCAACGCGTCACGCGCCACCTTGGCGATCACCGACGCCGCCGCAACGGAGGCACACAGCCGATCCGCCGACACGAGCACGCGCTGGTGCACCCGCACCTCCGGCAACGCCACCGCGTCCAGCAGGAGCGCGTCGGGGCGAACCGGAAGCCGGGCCGCGGCCAGGGTGCTCGCAAGGAGCGTCGCCTGGAGGATGTTGATGCGGTCGATCAGCTCCGGGCTCACGAAGGCGATCGCCCAGGCCACCGCATGGCGCCTGATCTCCACGTCGAGCCGTCGCCGCTCCTCGGGCTTGAGCAGCTTGGAGTCACGCAGCCCCCGGGGCTGCCAGGCGGGCGGGAGGATGACCGCGGCCGCGGCTACGGGACCGGCCAGGCAGCCACGGCCGACTTCGTCGATGCCGGCAACGTGGCGATACCCACGTGACCAGAGGATCCTCTCCTCGGCGAAATCCGGGTCAAGGCGTGCCTTGTGCCAGGGCGCGACCTGGAGCCGCCCCGCGGCCGAACCGGGGGCCGAAACAGTCCGACCCCGCCGCGCTTCGGAAAGCGACCGGACGGGGTCTTCGATCGAACCGGCGGAGCGACGGGCGTTCGGCATGCCGCTCCAGCTCGCTAGTTGTTGACGCGGCGCTCGCGCAGGGTGGCAGCCTTGCCCACGCGCTTGCGCAGGAAGTACAGCTGGGCGCGCCGCGCCTGGCCGTGACGGACGACCTCGATCTTGTCGATGCGCGGGCTGTTGATCTTGAAAGTTCGCTCCACGCCCACGCCGCTGGCGATGCGACGAACCGTGATCGAGCGCTGGATCCCACCGGACCGGAGACGCATCACGGTCCCCTCGAAGACCTGGATCCGCTCCCGGGTGCCCTCGACGACGCGGGCCGAAACGCGGACGGTGTCGCCCGGGCTGAGCTCCGGAAGGTCCGTCCGGATCTGGTCCTGGGTGATCTCTTCGAGCACGCTCACGATCGGTCCCTACTCCTCGTCAAGCGCCGCGTCTGCGCTCGGTGTCTGGTGACGGGCCGCAGCCAGGCTGCGATGAAGACGCGCGTGAAAGGCCGCCTGCGCGGCCGACGGCGAAGGATAGCACAACCGCGCGGCGTCGCTCAGGGTCCGCACATCCCGAGCCGGCGTCCCGGGCCCGAGGGGCCCGCGACTACTCGGGAGTCGACCCGTCCTGCGCGGTCGGGGCGTCGGACTGGGCTTGAGCCGAGGCTTCGTCCCGAAGCTCGGCCAGCAGCCTGGTTTCCTCCTTGCTCATATGCCGATCGGTCAGGAGCTCCGGCCGGCGCCGCAAAGTCCGCCGCAGCGATTCCTTGAGCCGCCACTTCCGCACCGCCTCGTGATGGCCGCTCGTCAGCACGTCGGGCACGGCCGCGTCATCGAAGACGGGCGGACGCGTGTACTGCGGGTACTCCAGCAACCCTCCGGTGAACGACTCCTCGGCCGTGGATTCCGAATCGATGGCCCCGGGAAGAAGGCGCAGGATCGCGTCCACCACTACCAGCGCCGGGATCTCGCCGCCGGAGAGCACGTAATCCCCTATCGATAGCTCGAGGTCGACCATCGAGCGGATGCGCTCGTCGACCCCCTCGTAGCGGGGACACAGGATTATCAGGTGAGCTCTCCCGGCCAGGTCGTGGGCACGCGCCTGCGTGAAGACCTCGCCGCCGGGATCGGGCAGGATCACGGTGCTGTGGGGCCGCCGCAACGCCTCGAGCGCGGCCGCTACCGGCTCCGGTCGAAGGACCATCCCCGCTCCCCCGCCGTACGTGTAGTCGTCGACGGACTTGTGGCGACCCAGGCCCCAGTGGCGCAGGTCGTGGACTAGGACGGTGGCCAGCCCGCGGGCCTGGACCCGGCCGGGAATGCTCTCCGCCAGCGGTCCCTCGAGCATGCCGGGGAAGAGCGTCAGGATCTCGATCTCGAGCGGGGTGCGGGCCGGGGCGGACGCAGGCGGCGGCGACTCGGGCTCATCCGCGGTCACGATTGGACCGGGCCTTCGCCGTCCACGGTTCCGGCCGCGGGGGGAGCCCCGGCGGTGGAGTTTGCATCGGCCGCGGGCGCAGTCCCCGGCTCTCCGGCCGCCTCCTCACCCGCACCGCGCAGCCCCAGGGCCTCGCCGTCTACCACGATCTCGCCCCTGGCCGGCGCGAAGATCCGAACCATCGCCCTCACGAGCGGCACGTCGACTTCGCCGGCCGGGCCGCGAACCACGACCACTTCCGCACCGCCGGCCCGGTAGACATCCGTGACCTCGCCGAGAGCGGTGCCGTCGACGTCGGTGACCGAGGCCCCGATCACCTCGTGCCAGTAGAACTCGCCCCGGGGAAGCTGCTCCCCGGGAGCCACTATCGCCTCCAGGTAGACGTCGCGGAGCCTCTCGGCCGCGGTCCGATCCGCCACCTCGGCGAAGCGCAGCCGCCAGCCCTGAGCATCCGGCTGCGCCTCGACTATCGTCAGAGGCGTGTCGCCGCCCTCCACGAAGAGGGAGCGGCCCACCGTGAATCGCTCCTGCGCTCGATCGGTCAGAGACTCGACGCGGACGGTCCCTCGCAGCCCGTGGAAGCCTCGAACCAGTCCGACCACCAGCCTGTCGCCGGGGCTCACAGGGCGAGGCTCAGCCGATTTCCAGCGATACGGACTCGCCTTCTCGAGCCGACAGGACCTTGAGCAGAGTCCGCAGCGCCTTGGCCACGCTGCCGTTCCGCCCGATCACTTTGCCCATGTCCTCCTCGGCGACATGAAGCTCGATGACCGTCCCGTCGGGGCCTGTGTGGACCTCGACGACAACCGCGTCGGGATCGTCCACGAGGTTCTTGGCGACATATTCCACGAGATCCTTGGCTGCCATGGGCCTCCTCCTGTTGTTGATTCGGGCTACGTAGTTCGCGCCGCCGTGCGGCCCGGCTACTTGGTGGAGGGAGCGGCCTTGCGCGCGACCTTGGGCAGGACGCCCGCGTTCTGGAGGAGCCGCGAGACCGTGTCGGACGGAAGGGCTCCCTGAGCCAGCCACTTCTTGGTCTTCTCCGCGTCGACGGCGAACTCGACCGGATCGGTCCGGGGGTTGTAGTGGCCGAGCGTCTCGATGGCACGGCTGTCGCGGGCGCCGCGACTATCCATCACCACGACGCGATAGGCAGGCTGCTTGGTAGCCCCGACGCGGGAGAGGCGAATTCGAACTGCCATGTGCGAGCTGGTTCCTCCTATAGGTGCTGGCGGCTCATCGCTGGCGGCGCTATCTGGCCGGTACGACGATCCGAAGGACGACTGGGTTCCCGTCGGCCACGGAGCCGGCGATGCCGCCGACGTGGTCCAGGTAAGGCTTGTAATCGAGCGGCTTGTAGGAGGAGAGGATGGCACTGCCGATCTGGTCCTCCAGCGCCGGGACGTTGACATAGACCGATGCCTCGTTGGCGCTGCCCGACGCACCGATAGCCGTCGAGTAGTCCGCCTGGGAAGCGAGTGAGGAAGCGGGCGTCGTGTCGAGAACCTCCTTGACGAACGCGTCCGTGTAGCCGACCACGATCAGGTTGTCCTTGGCTCCGATCGCGAGCTGGAGCGGGCCGTTGTGGGCGCCGGCGGGGACGCTCACCACGGTGATCGAGTGGCCCTGGTACGTCTCGCCGTGGGCCTTCAAGCCCGTGGCCACACCAGACAGGGCTACCAGATTGCCGATCATCTCCACTTTCGATCGTGCTGTGGCGGCGTCGGTTGCCTCGGCCACGATGCCACCGTCGAACGCGGAACCGTCTTTGGTGACGACGGCCGCTCCGTCACCGATCCAGTCGATCCCACCCACGAGAGAGATCGCGCTCTTGACGCTGTCGATGGAGGTGGCGTCTAGACCCGGCAAGGGCCCCATCGACTCGAGAGCACCGAGGCCGCGGTCCACGACTGACCCAAGTGAATGCACTTCCACGACGCCGACGGTGTTGCCGGGGAGGCTGGCGGCGATGCGGCTGACATGATTGCCCGGATTCGTGGTCCCCGTCCGCGGCATCGCCACGTCGACAACGATCCTGTCGGACTCGGCTCGGACGGAGCCGGCAATCCACGCCGGCATCGCCTTTGCGTCGAGCGCCGGCGGCGGCGTGGCGCCCTTCACCCCCATGACTCCGCACATGACCGGTCCATAAGCGTCGAGACCCTGCCGGGCGAGCGTCTGCCCGGCGACGTAGAAGCGGGCCAGGTTGTCGCCGGAGAGCGAATTCATCGCGGCCTGGTAGTCGGGGTCGTCCGCGAGCGAACCGTTGGTCCGGGTGTCGAGCGCCGCCTTCACGCCCACGACCGTGCCGAGCAGAAGATCCTGGTCGGTCAGCGCATACGCGCCCTGCATGACACCCGACCCTATCGTGTAGAGCTTGCTGCCGGCGTAGTCCTGCGCCGTGGTCGTGAGCTTTTGGCGGCTCAGTTCGCCTGTGACCCACGCTTCGGCCCCCGACCGATCTTTGAGAGCGAAGATCGCCACTGCGCTCGGTGCCTTCGTGAACGACAGTCCGCCGAGGACCCCCTCGAGTCCGCCCAGGACCCCCTGGCTATTCGGATCGATAGAGGCCTTGCTGCAGGCGGAAGCGGCTGCGGCGTCAACGCCGCCCAGGTCGCCGACGGCGATCGAGACCTCTCCCTCGGCCCAGGGCTTGAACGCGGACGTGTACTGCAGGTCCGGGGAGATCTTGGCCGTGAGCATGTTGAGCAGCCCATCCAGGCCGCTGTCGAACTGGGTCCGATCCTTCAAGCCCGGGAAATGGCTCATGAAGCCGGCCAGCTTGGCGCGCTGGTCGCCCGGCAGGTCCGTCCGGAGCTCCATGAAGAAGATGGAGCTCCTCGGCGCGAAGCTGGCGGTCAGTGACCTGGCACCGGCCGCGCCCGATAGCACGAAAGCGCCCGCGGTCGAGGCCAGAGCCACGATGACGACGATCGCGCCGGCTACGGCCCAGCGGAACCGCCGAGACGGCGCGGCGATTGCCACAGGATGGACGCCGGCCGCCCATCCGTCGCCCATGGCGACGACGGTGCCCTGGGGAGCAGCCGCGTGCGGCTGCTCCCCCTGCTCAACGTGATTCATCTCGTCCATGGGGAACCTCGCCTAGCCCTGACCGAACATGCCGGGTATCCGCCGCCCGAGCTTGCCACCGGAGAGCTGCTTCATCATCTTCTGCACGTCGCCGAACTGCTTCAGGAGCTGGTTCACGTCCTGGAGTCGCGTCCCCGAGCCGCGCGCGATGCGCCGCCGCCGGGCGCCGTTGAGTATGTTCGGATCCTGCCGCTCCTGGGTCGTCATGGACCGGATGATCGCCTCGACGCGCTTGAGATCGCCCCTATCGACCGAAGCCTGGGCCTCCTTCGCCATCCCACCCAGCCCCGGGATCATCTCGATGATCTGGCCCATCGGCCCCATCTTCCGGACCTGCTCCATCTGCTCGAGCATGTCCTGCAGGGTGAAGCTGTTCTTGCGCAGCTTCTCGGCCATCTTGGTCGCCTGCTTCTCGTCGAAGTGCTCCTGGGCCCGCTCGACGAGGGTCAGCACGTCGCCCATTCCGAGGATGCGCCCGGCGAGGCGATCCGGATGGAACACTTCCAGGGCGTCCGTCTTTTCGCCCGTGCCCATGAACTTGACCGGGATACCGGTCACGGCGCTGATGGAGAGAGCCGCCCCGCCGCGGGCGTCGCCGTCGATCTTGGTCAGGATCAGGCCCGAGACGGGGACGGCCGCCGCGAAGGCCTCGGCCACGCCGACGGCCTCCTGGCCCGTCATGGCGTCGACGACGAGGAGCGTCTCGGAGGCCTTGACCGCGGCCGAGAGCTCCGCGATCTCCTTCATCAGGGGCGCGTCGGCGGTGAGGCGGCCGGCGGTGTCGACGATGACGACGTCGCGGACCTGCTTGCGGGCCGCTTCCATGCCACCCCTGGCGATAGCCAGGACGCTCGCGCCGTCCGCGGCCCGGTAGACGGGTATCTCCAGGCTCTTGCCGAGCGTCTGCAGCTGGTCGGCCGCCGCCGGACGGTACGGGTCCGCGGCCACGAGCAGCGGCCGGCGACCCTGGTGCTGAAGATGCCGGGCCAGCTTGGCCGCGGTGGTTGTCTTGCCGGAGCCCTGAAGACCGATGAGGAGCACGACCGCGGGTGAGCCGGTCAGCCGGAAGGCGCGATCGCCCGCGGAGAGCAACCCGACGAGCTCCTCGTTGACGATCTTCACGACCTGCTGGCCGGCCGTCAGGCTCTCGAGGATCTCCGCTCCGGTCGCCCGCTCACGAACTCGGGCGACGAATTCCTTGACCACCTTGAAGTTGACGTCGGCCTCGAGGAGGGCCAGTCGAACCTCGCGCATAGCGGTGTCGACGTCTGCCGCGCTGACCCGACCGCGGCCCGTGAGGGCGCCGAGGGTGTTGCGCAGCCGCTCGCTTAGAGCGTCGAACATGGGTGGCTCGGACTCCTGATCCGTGTCGCCGTCCCGAGGTGGGGACGGCGTGGGGCCGCGGATTCTGGCGGCACCGAAAGCGCGGGGAGTGTACCGCATCGGGGCGGGATCGAACAGGAGCGGCACGACCGCAGGGGCAACAGCGGGAAGCGTGACAACGGCCGGCGGCCGGTGGCGGCGATGGCCCGCGGGCGCTAGGCGAAGAGGGCGGCCACGAAAGCCTCGGGGTCGAACGGCAGCAGGTCGCCCAGCTTCTCCCCCACCCCGACGAACCGGACGGGCACCTTGAGGGAATCTTCGATGGCGAAGACGATCCCGCCCTTGGCCGTGGAGTCCAGTTTCGTCAGGACGATCCCGGTAAGGCCGACCGTTTCGTTGAACACCCGGGCCTGGGACAGACCGTTCTGGCCGGTCGTCGCGTCCAGGACGAAGAGGACCTCGGGCCGCGCGCCCGGGATCCGCCGGTCGATCACCCGGCGCATCTTGGCCAGCTCGTCCATCAGGCTCGACTTCGTGTGTAGCCGCCCGGCCGTGTCGGCGATGACGATGTCGACGTGACGGGCCAGGGCGGCGTCCAGGGCGTCGTAGATCACGGCGGAGGGATCCGCGCCGGGGGCATGGGCCACGAACTGGCTGCCCGAGCGGTCCGCCCAGATTCGCAGCTGGTCTATGCCGGCGGCTCTGAACGTGTCCGCGGCGGCGAGCAGCACGCTCCTGCCCTCGGCCTGGAAGCCGTGGGCGAGCTTGCCTATGGTCGTCGTTTTGCCGGTCCCGTTGACTCCGACGACCAGGACGACCGCCGGCTGCCCCGGCGCCGCCGGCTCCATCCGCCAGCCGGGTTCGACCGGCAGGAGGAGTGCGGCCAGCTCGGCCCGAACCGCGGCCTCCGCCGTCTCTTCGGACTTCCTGCGGCGAGCCCGCTCCACGACCTCCATGGCAAGCTCGCCACCAACGTCGCCGGAGATGAGAAGCTCCTCGACCGCCTCCCAGTCGGCGGCGGCGGGCCCGGTGCTCAGCAGCCCCCGCAGACGCGACATGAACCCGCCGCGGCTCTTCTGCAGGCCCGCGGCCAGGTCTCCGGGAGCGAGGTCTTCGTCAGACGGCTCCTCGGTAGACCACGGGATCGCGGGCCGGTCGTCCGGTTCCGGAGCGGGTTCGATCCAGACGGGCGCCGGACTCTCGTCCGCGACGCCCTCAGCTGCGGCGGACTCCGGGCCGTCCTTGGGTTCTTTCGGCTTGCGACGCAGGAACAGTTGACACCTCCCGATCAGCCGGCGGCCGAAGCGGCGTTCTCCTTGGTCACCTGGTCGGCCAGCTCGCGAGCTTCCTCCAGGCGCAGGCTGATCACTCGACTGACGGCATCGTCGCCGACGGTCACGCCATAAAGCGCGTCCGCCGTCTCGATCGTGCCGCGATTGTGAGTGATGACGATGATCTGCGTCTGGTCCGCCAGGCCCCGCAAGGCTTCGGCGAAACGGCCGATGTTGGCCTCGTCCAGGGCCGCGTCCACCTCGTCGAGGACGCAGAACGGGACGGGATGCACCTCCAGCATGGCGAACAACAGCGCCACGGCCGTGAGAGCACGTTCTCCACCCGAGAGCATGCTCAGCGGCTGCGCCTTCTTGCCGGGGGGGCGCGCCACGATATCGATTCCGGTGGCGGCCAGATCCTCCGGTTCGGTCAGGCTGAGACGCGCGAAACCACCGCCGAAGAGCTGCCGGAAGCGGGCGCCGAAGGCAGTCTCCAGGGCCGCGAAGGTGGACCGGAACTGCGTGGCGATCATGGCGTTCAGCTGCTCGATCAGGGCCCGCGTCTTGGAGATCGCGTGCGTCAGATCCGACCGCTGCGCCTCCAGGCCGTCCAATCGAGTCTTGATGGCTTCGTATTCCTCGGCCGCGAAGGGGTTCGGAGCACCCAGTTCGTGGAAGCGCCGGCGGAACGCCGCGAGCCTGGCGGTGCCCGGCGGCTCCACGGGCGATGCCGTGGACCAGCGGGCTGTCGCCTCGGCGAGCGCGGCTTCGAGCGACTCGGTCGAGATCGACTCGGAGTCCTCGGGGGTCTCGTCGGAGGCCACGATCTGCCGGCCGGGAGCCTCTCCGCCGCCGAAGTCTTCCTCACCCTCGCTCGCGAGCAGTCGGAGCCCGAGGTCGCCCAGACCTGCGAGCTCGAGCAGCACCTGCTCCCGGATCGAATCGAGCGCCAGGCGGGCCTCCATCTCGGCAACTTCGGCAGACCGGAGCCCCTCCTGGCAGACGCGAAGTCGCTCCCGCGAATGCGACGCCGCGGCTTCCGCCTCGATCAACCTGGTCCGCGCGGCGGAGGCGGCCGCTCGCAGCTCCTCGAGCTGGAGCCGCAATGCCGCCTCCCGAATGGCCGCCGCGGCCAGCTCCTCGCCCAGGCTCTCACGCTCGGAGCCACTGTGTCGCTCTCGTGCCGCCAGCTCGGCCATCTGGCGCTCCAGGCCGGCCATTCGATCCTGGTCCAGGCTGGCGGCCGCGGATGCCCTGGCCCGCCGGGCCTCGACCTCGCGACGATCGGCCTCGAGCGTCGCTTCCTCGGCGGCCAGCTCGTCTCGGCGGGCCCGCAGCGAAGCCGCTCGAGCCTCCCACTGCCTCAGGGCGCCGGCGCGATCGTCGCCCGAGTCCGCGGCTGGTGAAACGGCCGATGGGCCGGCGGCGGCTGCACCGGCGGCGGCTGGACTCGCGGCCTGACGAACGGTCGCCCGGAGTCGATCTCGCTCGGCCTCCACTCGGGCGGCCTGCGCCGAGCGCCAAGCGGCCTCTCTGGCCACGACCTCCAGCGCCCTGGTGGCTCGCCGTTCAGCCTCTTCCGCCTCGTGGCGGCTCGCCCCTGCCGTGCGCTCCCCTTCCCGCGCGGCGTCCAGGGCGACCCTCGCTCCGGCGGCGAGGCGGGCAGCCTCGGTCGCCGCGGCGCCTTCCAGGGCGCTTTCCGAGTCGGCGCGAGCCGACTCCTCGCGCAGACGATCGATCTCGGCTCGGCGCTCCAGCAGCGACTCCGCCCGCCCGACAGTGACGACCCCGAAAGAGGTCACGACCCCTCCGTCACGCGTAGCCACGATCCATCCGCCCGGTAGGGTGGGCTGCACGGCCAGGGCCGCGGCCATGTCGGGGACCCAGACGCTGCGAGCGAGGAGCCTGCTCGCCGTGCCGCCAGGATCCACCCGTATCGCCTCCAGCAACCGGCCGCCGCCGCGTGCGATCGCCGCGGCAGTCGCGGTTTCGCCGGCCTCGGTGATGTGATCGCCGCCGTTCACTCGAGCTCCGCGGCGGCTACCCTCGGCCGGCACGGCCGCATCGAGCACGAGCACCCCGCGCTGGCCCTCGAGCCCGGCTACCGCGTCCCGTCCCACAACGTAACCCCGCATCGCCTCACCCAGGGCCGCCTCGACCGCGACCCGGAAACCGGCCTCGACCTCGAGCCCCTCCGCCAGCGGTCGACCTCCGACCTTCCGGGCGGCCCTGGCGATCCCGCGCGCCTCGTCTTCGGCCTGCCGGGCAGTGGCGGCGTCGAGCCGGCCACGCAATCCGGCCGCCCTGGTCGCCGCGGCCGCGGCGCGTTCGGCGGACGCCTGGCGGGCGCCCTCGAGCCGATCCAGCTCCGCGCGGGCCGCCTCTCGGGCTATCACGGCCGCCTTCTCCTCCTCCACGGCCCCCGCCAGCGCCGCCTTGGGCCCGGCGGCTGCCGCCTCTGCCTCCTCCATCCGGAGAGTCCCCTCGTCGGCCTGGGCTCGCATGTCAGCGGCCTGTTTCTCCGCATCCGCCAGTCTCCGACGGGCGGTCTCCAGTTCGGCCGTCCGAGCGGCCTCGACACGCCGCAGGGCAGCCAGCGCCTCGCCTTTGACCTGCTCCGCGGCACGCATCGCTCCGAGCTCCCCCAATGCCTCTGCCAGGGAGCGCTCCGCGTCGGCGACCGCGGCCGAAAGCGCCAGGTCGCGGGCCGGAACCGGCGCGGCAAGCTCGCGCCGCGCAACCGCCAGATCGGCCTCGACGGCCGCCAGCTCGGCCTCGAGCCGCTGCCTGTCGCGCTCGGCCGCACCGACGTCGCTGGCCGCACGGGCTTCGCGCAGCTGCAGCTCCGTGAGCACCGCCCGGACCGCCTCGTACGCGATCCGCCGCTCCGCTTCGGTCTCCGACCCGAATGCCAGCTCGCGGGCGACCTCCGCCGCGCGTTCCTCGGCCTCCCGGAGGGCACCCAGAGCGGCCTCGATCTGCGACCGGCCCGAGGCAAGCTGGCGCTCCGCATCCCGGGCGCGTGCCGCGGCCTCGTGCCAGCGCGACCTGGCCAGGGTGATGATCGCGCGGCCGTACTCCCGGCCCGCGGTCTGGCGAGAGGCCTGCTGCTCCGCCTGGGCGCCCAGCCGCCTCGCCTGAGGCCGAAGCTCCGCCAGAACGTCCTCGACCCGGGCCAGATTCGCCTCGGCTTCGGCAAGCTGCTCCTCGGCCCTCGACTTGCGTCGCTCGTGGCGGCGGACACCGGCCACGTCTTCGAAGAGCGGACGCCTCTCCTCAGGCCGGAGCGCCAGCGCCTGGTCCACCATGCCCTGGCCGATGAAGAGGAAGGCGTTGTCGGCCAGATGAGCCGCATCGAGCAGATCGATGAGGTCCTTTAGCCGGACCCGTTGCCGGTTCAGCAGGTAGTCGTTCTCGCCCGAGCGGTAGAGCCGGCGTCCGAGCTCCACCGTCTCGAAGTCGATGGGCAACAGCCTGTCCGAGTTGCCGAAGACCAGCGTCACATCCGCCATGCCAACACCGGACCGCTTCTCCGACCCGGCGAAGATGACGTCCTCGGACTTGCGCAAGCGCAGGGCTCTACCCTGTTCCCCCAGGGCCCAGCGGAGCGCATCGGCCAGATTGCTCTTGCCCGCGCCGTTCGGCCCCACGATGGCGCTGATCCCCGGGCCGAACTCGACCATCGTCCGTTCCCCGAACGACTTGAAGCCCTGCAACCGAAGGGCAAGCAGGCGAGCGGGAGCTTTCATGGGCGCCGGCGGCAGCCCCGGCCGTCACTCCTGGAGCAGCGGCGCCGCCTGCGGCTGGAGTGGATCACGACCTTGGGTCCTCTCCGGCGGGGCGCGAATCGGCCGGTTCGGCCGCAGCCTCGCCCGCATCGGCATGCGGACCGAGATCCAGAAGGCTGATATCCATCTCGATCCACGGGTCAGACTTCCGCCGTGCCGCCGGGTCGGACTTGCGTCGTGCCGCCGGGTCGGGTTCGAGTGGATCCGTCGGAGCCGCCTCCCATCGCAGGCTCGGATCGTCCTCGAAGTCGGCCTCCGAACCGCCGAACTCCGCCAGCTCCGGAGCTCCCGCCTCACCCTCGGCCGGGTCGCCCGGCTCCGATCTCAGTGTTTCGATCGCCCTCGCCGCGGCCTCCGTCTCCGCCACACGCCGGGAGTGGCCCTGGCCCATGCCGATGACGCGACCGCCGACCGCGACCTCGATCCGGAACACCTTGTCGTGGTCCGGCCCCACGGCGTCGAGGAGGTGGTATTGCGGGCGTTCTCCGGACAGGCGCTGGGTGTACTCCTGCAGCCGGCTCTTGGGGCTCTTGAGGGCCCCGAGAGGGCGATCGCTGGTGATTTCGGGGGCGGCGAGAGCGGTCACGAAGTCGCTGGCGGCGATATACCCCAGGTCGAGGTAGATGGCGCCTACGAGAGCCTCGAACGCGGACGCGAGCAGGGTCGGCCGGAGCCGTCCACCGCGCTGAGCCTCCCCCTCGCCCAGGAGCAGGTAGTCGCCAAGGCCCAGACGGCCGGCCAGACGGGCCAGGCCGGCGGTGCTGACGATCGAGGCTCGCCGAGCGGAGAGAACTCCCTCGTCATCGTCCGGACGGCGACGATACAGGACGTCCGATATGGCCAGGCTTACGACGGAGTCGCCGAGAAACTCAAGGCGCTCGTTGTGGCCGGCGGCCAGGTCCCGATGCTCGTGCAGATAGCTGCTGTGGATCAGCGCCTGCTGCAGCAGATCGAGGTCACGGACCGGGAGCCCCAGCCGCTCGGCAAGAGCGGCCGCGGGGCGCATCAGCGGCTAGGACGCGTGCTCGTCGATGTAGTCGGCGGCGTCCTGCACGGTCCGGATCTTCTCGGCGTCTTCGTCGGAGATCTCGGTCCCGAACTCTTCCTCGAGGCTCATGATCAGCTCGACGAGATCCAGAGAGTCGGCGTTCAGGTCGTCGACGAACGAGGCTTCCGGCTTGACCTCATCCTCGTCGACGCCGAGCTGCTCGACGACGATCTTCTTGAGTCGCTCGTAGGTAGTGGCCACTGACGCCCTCCTCGGGGTTCCTGGGCTCGAAATGGACGGGTCACTGCGGCCCCGGCTCCGGGGCGCGGCGCGCACCGGCGACGGAGTCGCGAGTCATCCTCCCGAGTACACCGTTGACCAGACGCCGGGCCGGTTCGCCACTGTACGTGCGAGCCAGCTCGACCCATTCGGCAATCGCCACCCGGGACGGCGTGCCGGAGTGTAGCACCTCGCCGATGCCGCTACGCAGCAGAGTCCGATCCATTCTGGCCAGCTGGACAACCGGGTACTGCGGGGCAAGCCGCTCTATCAAGGCGTCGATGCTATCGCGGTCGTTGACGACGCTTTCGACCAGGCCGCGGGCGAACCCGGCGGTAGCCTCGTCCGCGGCGCTTTCGGCCAGGTGGCGCTCCAGGATCGCGGACGCGGTGCGCTGCCCGAACTCGGCCTCGAAGAGGGACGCAAGTGCCAGGCGGCGAGCCATGCGATGGGCGTTGACCTCATCCGTCGCCCCTTTGTCGCGGCGCGAGCCCGATCCCGGGCCGTTCGCGGCAGGGGTCACTTCCCCAAGCCCTCCACCCCATCCACGACGACGGTCACTTCCCCCGGCTCGAGGTCCAGCAGGCGCTCGATCGTTGCCCCGACCGCATGCCTAACCTGGGCCGCAAGCGGGCCCAGGGCATGGCCCGGCCGGGCGACCACCCAAACGCGGACCGAGACCCGCCCGTCTACGAGGCGAGCCCTGACGGGCGAACCCGCAAGCCAGGCCAGGGGCCCGCCGTGGCCCACCTTCAGGACGCCCGGCACCTCGAGGGCCGCCACCCTGACCATCTCCACGATCACGGAGTGACTCACCGTCAGCGGGTCCGCCGTTCTCGCGCGGGTCGTCCCGTCGGATCCTCGACCGTCCATCGCGCGCCTCCGTCTATCTCCGCTTGTGCCCTAAGCCCGCTTCGGCCGGGCCCCTGCCCCCAGGGTGCCGGCGATCAGGTCCGGTACATGCGCCCGAGCCGCGGTGGCTCCGGCCTCCACGGCAAACTCGATCATGCGCCGTTTGGCGGAGCCGTGGGTGATCAAGACCATCCCCTTCACGCCCAGCAACGGCGAGGCGCCCAGCTTCTCGTAGTCGAACAGGTTGCGGATGCGTCCCACAGAGGGGCGCATGAACAGGTATCCGATCTTGCCCCGGATACCGCGCTGGAACTCCCGGCGCCACGTGTCGAAGATGAACCCGGCCAGGCCCTCGAAGAACTTCATCGTCACGTTGCCGACCACAGCGTCGCAGACGGCCACGTCCGCCATGTGCTTGACGAGATCGCGACCCTCGACGTTGCCGACGAAATTGAGGCTACCGTCGTCATCGAGCATCTGCGTCGCCTGCTGGATGGCGAGGTCACCCTTGCCCCTCTCCTCGCCGATGGAGAGCAGGGCCACGCGGGGCTTCGGGACGCCCAGGACGCGTTCCGCGTAGAGCGAGCCCATGTGCGCGAACTGGTACAGGTTCAGGCCGGTCGAGTCCATGTTGGCGCCGATGTCGAGCAGGACGAACGGTCCCGTCTCGGTGATCATCTGGACTGCCAGAGCCGGCCTGTCGACCCCCGGCAGGCGCCCCAGCCGCAGGACGGCGGCCGCCATCCCCGCGCCGGAGTGGCCCGCCGTGACCAGCGCATCCGCTCGGCCTCCCTTGATCAGGTCCATCGCGACCATGATCGAGGAGTCCTTCTTCGTCTTGAAGGCGAGGGCCGATTCGTCCATCCCGACGACCTGGCTCGCCGGAACGATCTCAACATTGGCCGGGATCGGTCCGCCTGCGGCTTTCTCGATGCGCTCAGGAATGCCGACCAGGAGGATCGTGTCGCTCGGGTGCCGTCCGGCCCACGAGAGCGTCCCGCGGACTATCTCGAGCGGCGCGTGATCGCCGCCCATAGCGTCTACGGCGACTCGGACGGCTCCATTATCGAGCGTTCGGACCGTGGCCAGATCCACCGGCTCAGGCCGTCTGCTGCGGCTTTTCCTGCTTGATCTCGAGCGTGGGCCGACCGGCGTAGTAACCGCATTCCTTGCAGGCGTGATGCGTCAGCTTGGGCTGGTGGCAGCGCGGGCACGGCTCCAGGTGAGGCACAGAAATCGCCAGGTGGGCGCGGCGATCGCCCTGTCGGGCGTGCGAGACTCGTCTCTTGGGAACACCCATCGGTGTGGTTACTCCTTATCGCTCCGGCACGGCGCCATTTTGGCGAGGCCAGACGGCTTGGCCGTGAGGGCGCCGGGGCGCGACATCCGATCCGTGGCGGGGCGCGATGAATAATACCCTGCCCGTGGGACCGAGGCGGGAGTGTAGCGGTTCCTGGGGCCGCTGTCATGGATTCCCGCGCAGATGGGCAACCGGAGGAGGCTGGAGGGGGCCGCCGGCAGGGCCCCGTGAGCTCGGGCCACCGGGCCGACACTGAGGCTACCGGTGCCGCCGCCGGCCGCAGGGTCGCCGGGGTGAATGGCTAATCTCTCTCCGGATCGGAGGCGAAACCGCGCAGGACCTCCAGCCGAGGATCCACATCGGCGCCGGCGTGATCGTGCGGGCCACCGGCGAGTTCCTGTCCGCACTCGACGCACAGCCCAGGGCAGTCCTCCCGGCACAGCGGAGCGATCGGCTCGGCCAGCCGGATCGCGTCGCCTACCTCCCCTTCCAGCTCGAGCTCGTGGTGGCCGTTCAGCCGAAGGGCGTCCGGCTCGGCGTCGACGTCGACCGGAAGACCGCTCGCGAAATCGATGACGGGCAGTGCCTCTTCGTCGATCTCGATCTGGACCGGCCACTCCAGCTCGCGAAGGCAGCGGCTGCAGACCTGCTCGATCGCGGTCGAGAGCCGGCCGTGGACGAGCAGACCGCGGTTCGTTCTCGTCAGGCGGACCGTGCCTTCGACTCCTTCGGTCTGCCGAAGGTCGGGGCCGAGGTCGAGCGCAGGCGCCGAGACCACGAGTTCGCGGATGGAGCCGATGGGCTCGGCCAGGAGCCCGGTCACGTTGAAGGTGAGCGCCTCAGCTGCCGACGGGCTGCTCCTGGTCCGCGTCCGCTTCGTTGTACTCGTCGAGGTCTCCCTTGCCGTCGTCGGTGGGGGGCGCAACTTCCACGGTGCGCCGATCTTCCAGTAGCTCCAGACCGCGCTGGATGGTCTTGAGCGTCCGCATCACGTCTGTCTCCAGCCCCAGAAGGACCTCGGACGCGTAGTCGTCGGCGCCGCGACGGACCAGGTCGGCGTCCACCTGGGCCTGCCGCACGATCTCCTGGCCCAGCTCTTCAGCCTGCCGGGTCAGCTCACGCTCTTCGATAAGGTACGTGGCCTGTTCCTGGGCCCGGGCCAGGATCTGCTCGGCCTCCTCGCGCGCCTGTTCCAGCAGCCGTTCGACTTCCTTGTTGACGCGGCGGGCGGATTTGACCTCTTCGGGGATGGTTACCCTCAGTTGGTCGATCCACTCGAGCGCTTCCGCCTGGTCGACCAGAACGCTGCTGCTGAACGGGACTCTCCTGCCGTTCGCGACCAGCCCCTCTAGTCGCTCGATCAAGACGATGATGTCTATCGGACGGGCCCTCCTTGGGCAGGGTCGCGAGCGCTGCCGGTTGGGGCGATTATAGACTCCGTCCCCGGCCCGACAGACGCCTGGAAACGGCCGGCGGCACCATCTGGGTCACGTCTCCCCCGAAGGCCGCGATTTCCTTGACCAGACTCGAGCTGAGGTAGCTGTGCTCGAGCGCGGTCATGAAGAAGACGGTGTCGACTTCGGGTGCCAGCTTTCGGTTCGTGTGAGCCATCTGCAGCTCGGATTCGAAGTCGGAGACGGCCCGCAGCCCGCGGACCACGAAGGTGGCCTTGCGACGGCGGCAGAAATCGACCGTGAGGCCGTCGAACGATTCCACTTCGATGCGGGCGGCCACGTCGGGTGGACAGAACTCGGCGACCGCCTCGCGGATGACCGTCAGACGGAGGTCCGTCTCGAAGATGGGAACCGACTTGTGCGGGTTCACCAGCACGGCGAAGGCCACGCGATCGAAGACCGCGGCGGCTCGCGACACCACGTCCAGGTGTCCGTAGGTGATGGGGTCGAACGAGCCCGGGTAGACGGCGATCTTCACCTGGCTGCCTCCTGTGGCCCTGGCGGCGAATCGGCAACCGACGGGCCCGCCTGGCGGTAGAACGTCAGGCCGGTCTCCCCGAAGCGCCGGGTTCTCACGGATGCTAGCAGTCCGACAGTCTCTGGTGGAGGCGTGCGCCAGAAGTGCTTGGCCACGACCCAGGCCCGGGGACCGAGAAGTGCGGTCGCGCCCGCCACGCTTGCGAGGGCGGCCTCCAGGAGCTGCGGCTCGGCGTACGGCGGGTCGATCAGGACAAAGTCGAATGGCCCGTCGGAGGTCGCCTGCTCCCTCAGGTACTTGATGGCGTCGACGCGGACCACCGAGGCTCGCTCGGAGACGCGGGCCCGGCGCAGGTTCTCGACGATGGCCTGGCAGGCCCCCGAATCGCGCTCGACGAAGACGGCGGCGGCGGCTCCGCGCGACAACGCCTCGATGCCGCCGGCTCCGGAGCCCGCGAAGAGGTCCAGGACTCTCGCGCCGGCGAGATCGGGCTCCAGGATGGCGAAGAGTGTCTCCTTGACTCGGTCCCCCAGCGGGCGAGTGCCCGTTCCCGGAGAGACCAGGCGAGTCCCGCGGGCGGTACCGGCGATGACCCTTCCCGCGTCCGTCACGGCAGCGTCTCGCCCGGGTCGGTGGCGGTGGCCTCTCCGCTCGCGGATCCGGCCTCCGCCTCGGCGACCTCCGCCAGGACCTCTCCCGCCCCCACTCGCGCCAGCCAGCCGTGCTGCAGCTCCACGGCCAGGGCCTCGCTCCCGGGCCGGAGCGCGCCGTCCGCGTCCACGAGGCGCTCGGCAACCTCCCTGGCCCGTGCGGCCATCTCTCGATCCTCCCTGTTGCGCAGCGAGGCGATGCGCAGGGTGGGTAGTCCGCTCTGGTGCAGACCCAGGAGCTCGCCCTCGCGGCGCAGTTCCAGGTCCAGCTCGGCCAGCTCGAAGCCGTCATTGTGGCCGGCCAGCGCGGCCAGCCTGGCCTTCGCGGTCTCGTCCTCCGAGTCGGAGACCAGGATGCAGTACGCCTGCGCCTCTCCCCGCCCGACGCGGCCGCGGAGCTGATGCAGCTGAGCCAGACCGAACCGGTCCGCGTCGAGGATGAGCATCACCGTGGCCTCGGGGACGTCCACCCCGACTTCCAGAACGGTCGTGCCGACGAGCACGTCCAGCTCGCCCAGCCGGAAGAGATCCATCGTGGCGTCGCGCTTTGCCGGCTTCATCTGCCCGTGCACGACTCCGATGCGCGGCGCCGGCTCTTCCGGGAGGCTCATGCGCGCGGCAGCCTCCGCCAGCTGGGCCGGCAGTGCCGCGGCGACCTCGTCGGCGGAGCGGGCGGCGGTCTCCTCATCCTCCTCGACTAGCGGCACGACCACGAAGACCCGATGCCCGGACCGAACCTCGCGCACGACCAGCGGATAGGCACCCCGCGATGGGTCGGACGCCAGCCCCGGCAAGTCGTCCGTCCGGCGAATCCCCGTAGGAATGGGGAGCCGGCCGGCCGGCGGGGTCCGCAGATCCGTGACGTCGAGGTCCGCGAGCATGATCTGGCCCAGTGTCCGCGGGATCGGTGTCGCGGTCATGAGCAGGACGTGGGGCGAACGGCCCTTGGCCCCGAGGGCCTCGCGCTGGGCCACGCCGAAGCGATGTTGCTCGTCCACGATCGCCAGGGCCAGGTCCGCGAAATGGACCGCCTCCTGCACGAGCGCATGTGTGCCCACGACAATCCGGCCGCTCGTGAGGCCGCTCGGACCCGCTCCGGCGGGAGGTGAGGCGAGCAGCTGGAGCGCCGCGCGTCGCTCGGCCGCCGGCAACGAGCCGGTGAGGAGCGTGACGCCGTGGCCGAGCGGATTGAGCAGCCGGCTGAGGGCCACGGCATGCTGGCGGGCCAGCAGGTCCGTCGGCGCGAGCAAGGCGCCCTGGCGGCCGGCATCCGCCACGAAAGCCAGGGCCAGTGCCGCGACCGCCGTCTTGCCTGAACCGACGTCGCCCTGCAGCAGCCGCATCATCGGCCGCGGCAGAGCGAGATCCGCCACGATCGCATCAACGGCCGTGATCTGGTCGGGCGTGAGAACTGCCGGCTCCGAGGCTCCGGTCCGGGCGCGAATCTGGTCCGTGATGGCCCCCTCGACGCCTCGGATCGCCTCGGCGACGCGCGCCGGGGTCACCGGCACGGGGTCTCCCACCGCCAGCCGGCGCTGCCGATCTCGGGCCACCATGCCGACCTGGAGGGCCAGAAGCTCGTCGAATCCGAGTCGGCGCAGGGCAGCGTCGCGAGAATCGAAGTCGTCCGGGTAGTGGGCGTTCTCCAGCGCGACGGCAATCGGCATCGCCGGGTCGCCGGAGCCCGCTGCCGTGACGCCGGCCGCGGCCTCGGGCGGCAGGTACTCCGCGTATGCGGCACCCACGGCATCGAGAGCCTGCCGGATGGCCCGTCGCAACGTCACGGCCGTCAGGCCGGCCGTGAGCCGGTAGACGGGCACGATGCGGCCGGCGTGCAGGAGGGCCGATCCGTCGTCCAGCTGGAAATCGGGATTGTCCAGCGTCGTGGTGAAGCCGCGCCGCCTCACCTTGCCGCTGACCACGATCCACTGCCCCTCGCGCAGCCGCTTGTCGATGAAGCGGCGCCCGAACCAGGTCGCTTCGACCTCGCCCGTGTCGTCGCCCAGATAGGCCGTGGTGCGTTCGACGCGCCGCCGAAACGTCTGCTCCTTGCGAACCCCACGCACCTGCAGACGAGCGCTGGCGGCGGTCCCCTCTTCGACCGAGGCCAGCTCGCGGGCGCTGCTCAGCTCGCGCAGATCGTCGTAGCGGCGAGGCAGGTGGAAGAGCAGGTCTCGCACGGTGCGGATCCCAAGGCGCGGCCCCACCCGTCGCAGGACCGTCGCCCCGGCGATACCGCTCATCCCGATCGGGGTATCGGGCCCCACCGGGCCACGGCCACGAGCCGTGGCGGTGGCCGTTCCGGCGGTCCGCGTGCCTCGCTCGAACTCCCTCCCGGCCATCCCGCTACTCGGCCGCGATGAGATACCGGTAATGAGGCTGCCCGCCGTGGATGACCTCCACCTCCACGCCGGATCGCCACTCCCCCACTCGACGGGCCACGGCCTCGGCCTCGGCCAATTCCGTGCCGGCCCCGTAGTAGAGAGTCACCAGCTCGAAACCGGGTTCGAGGGCCGTGAGGGCGTCGAGGATCGCCTTCACTCGATCCGTGTTGACGGCGAGCAGTCCGTCGTCGGGATCGAGCACGATCGTCTGACCCTTGCGCACCTTGCGTCCGCCGATGACCGCGTCGCGGACCGCCTCGGTTACCTGGAGGGTCTGGACGGCCCGTCCGGCCAGGGTCATGACTTCCGCGTTGGCCGTGGCGTCACGCGAGGGGTCCAGCGCCAGCAGGGCCGCGAATCCCTCGGCCGCATTTCGCGTCGGCACCACTCGAACGCGGCGAGTCGTCATCTCGCTCGCCTGGCGCGCCGCGAGGACCACGTTGGGGTTGTTGGGCAGCAGTAGCACCTCGGCCGCGTCGATCTTCTCGACGGCGTCCAGGAGCTCACCGGTCGAGGGATTGCTGGTCTGCCCTCCGTGTACGACCGCCGCGACACCGTATGAGTCGAAGATACGAGCCAGGCCTTCGCCCGCGGCCACCGCAACCACCGCCAGGGCGGCCAACTCATGCGGCGCCGATCCGGTGTCCGAAGCCTTGGAAGCGGACGAGCCGTTCGAGCCGTCCGGGCTGTCGCTCTCGTCGGCCAGGTCGAGTTCCGCCCCAAACGTCTCCAGATCGACGTGCGGCCTGCCCTCGACCCGCGGGCCGCGGCCGTGACCGTCGCTCCGTGCGCCCGCGCCGGCCGCCCGGCCCTCGCGGACCTCGTGCGATTGCGCGTCCAGGTTCTCGACGGTGATCCGCGTCAGAGTGCCCATCGACAAGCCGTAGGCGATCACCTTGTCCGGCCGGTCGTTGTGGACGTGGACCTTGACCCGGTGAGGATCGCCGGCCACCAGCACGGACTCGCCCATCGCCTCGAGCGCAGCCCGCAGCCGATCCACATCCAGCAGCGCGCCGCCGGCCTGCAGCAGGAACATCGTCTCGTAGCCGTATCCCTCATCGGGATTTGCCGCGATCGTCGACGCCCGCGGCGCGGTCGGGGACGCGGCGTGGCGTGCGGCGGCGGTGCGGGAGACGAGGTACTGAAGCGTGCCCTGCATCAATCGGTATAGCCCTTCCCCACCGGCATCGACGACCCCGGCGTCGCGAAGGACCGGCAGCAGCGAAGGGGTCTTGGCGACCGCCTCGCGCGCGGCTTCGACCGCCGCCGTCAGGACCTCCTCGACGTCGCCGTCCTCCTGGGCCGCCGCCGCAGCCGCCGCGGAGGCTTCACGGATGACCGTCAGGATCGTTCCCTCAACGGGCTTGCCCACCGCCTTGTACGCCGTGGCCGTGCCCTGGGTCAGGGCGTACGCGAGGTCCGGCCCGTTGAAATGGTGCTTGCCGCCGAGCGCCTCGGCCATGCCACGGAAGATCTGCGACGCGATCACACCCGAGTTGCCTCGGGCCCCCATCAGCGCCCCAAAGCTGATGGCCTGGGCGATTCGATCCGCGGTTGGAGTCGACACGCTCTCCGCTTGGGCCAGCGCGGCCTTGACGGTGGCCAGCATGTTGGTGCCGGTGTCGCCGTCGGGCACCGGGAAGACGTTTAGAGCATTGACCTCATCAACGTGCTGCTCGAGGTTGTCGACGGCGTGGCGGAAGGCAGCCAGCAACCCCGCTCCATCCCCCGACCGGCGCGTCATCGACGGGCTCGCGTGGTCATGTCGCCTTGCGTTTCCTCGCCCCCGTCGCTCGCCTGGTCGGATTCACCGCGGCCGGTTCGCGGCTGCCCGCCTCCGCGGGCGGCTGGTCGGGGGACGAGCCCGAGACGTCGATCGATTCCGCTCGTTCGATGGCCTCGGCCCGCTCCACGGCGCTCGGCTGGTAGCGCAACCCATCGACGTGTATCGCCAGCGACGCCACTTCGGCGCCCAGGTACTGGCGCAGCGAGTAGCGGACTGCCGAGTCGACCTGGCGAGCGACCTCCGCGACGGGCACGCCGAACGAGACCGTGATGAAGACGTCCAGCGTGAGCCCGCCCT
>Ga0182010_10000098_pt1 | contig 46661 bp, 41 predicted proteins | sample 611E1MmetaG_FD_120488 | JGI IMG/M metagenome (GOLD analysis project Ga0182010, IMG submission 120488) | Permafrost microbial communities from Stordalen Mire, Sweden - 611E1M metaG | ecosystem: Environmental > Terrestrial > Soil > Wetlands > Permafrost | place: Sweden: Stordalen | collected... | reverse complement strand
TCTTGAAGCCGCCGAGCATGGTCGCCGACTGCGGCGTCAGGCCGATGTGGGCCATCACCGGGATGCCGGCGGCGACGATGGCGCGGGCTCGCGATACCGAGGTGCCGGCGCCTTCGAGCTTGACGACGTCGGCGCCGGCTTCCTTGACGAAGCGGATGGCGTTCGAGACGGCCTCCTCGTCGGAGACCTGGTAGGAGCCGAACGGCATGTCGCCGACAATCAGCGGGCGTCGGGCGGCGCGGGCGACCGTGCGGGTGAGGAAGAGCATCTCGTCGACCGTCACCGGCACGGTGGTGGACTCGTGCCCGAGCACGACCATCGCGGCGGTGTCACCGACGAGCAGGATGTCGATGCCGGCATCCTCGGCGAAGCGGGCGCCGGGGGCGTCGTAGGCGGTGACCATGACGATCTTCTGGCCGCGGCGTTTCATCGCCGCGAGCTCGGGCAAACCGAGCTTTCCAGGCGGGGGAGTGCTCATCTCGCGCCTCCTTTCAGAGGGATATTGTCGATCAAACGGGTCTTACCGACCTGGATCGCCGCCAGCAGGCGCGGCCCGCCGTAGTCGGCGACGGCGACGTACTGAGTCTTCAGCCCGGGCTCTTGCTCGAGAGCGGAGCGCGTAGTGGCGACCGGGTCGCCGCCGTCTCGAGCGGCCTCGGCGCCGAGCGCTAGTGCCCTGGGCAGCGTCAGTGCGACCTTGCGCTCGGCCGGCGAGAGATAGGCGTTTCGCGAGGAGAGCGCCAGGCCGTCGGAATCGCGGACGGTCTCGACCGGGCGAATCTCCAGCTCGAGATCGAGGTCGCGCACCGTTCGCTCGATCACGGCCAGCTGCTGGGCGTCCTTGGCGCCGAAGTAGGCGGCGTCCGGGCGCACGATGTTGAACAGCTTGATGCAGATCGTGGCGACGCCGCGGAAATGGGTGGGCCGAAGCACTCCTTCCAGCTCGAGCGAGAGACGCTCGGGCTCGACCCAGGTCTCGAAGCCATGCGGGTACATCTCCTCAGCCGAAGGCGCGAAAAGGAAGTCGATGCCCTCCGCCCGCGCCAGCTCGAGGTCGCGCGCCTCGTTGCTTGGATAGCGCTCGAGATCCTCGCCCTGGCCAAACTGGGTCGGGTTTACAAACAGGCTACAGACGACGGTCTCAGACTCCCGGCGGGCAGCGCGAAGCAGGGTCAGGTGCCCCTCGTGGAAGGCTCCCATCGTCGGTACCAGCCCGATACGGCCGCCGCGCAGGGGGTCGAGCAGAGCGCGCAGCTCATCCTTCGTGCGAACGATCTTCACGTCGCTTGGCTTCTCGTCGCTTGGTTCATACCCTTGCTCCAGTTCCATGCGGATACCGGGCGGTGCTTCTCGCTCAGTCTAGTCCGAGCGTGTGCGGCGACGGAAGCTTCGGCGCCTTCAGGGAGACGCGAACCTCGGATTCGTTTTGAGGATTGGCCCGGATCAGGCACGAAAACGTGCTCTTATCACCTTGACGTGGAGGTAGTTTGGAACGACCCCGCGGGCGGGTGGCTCGGTGGCGGGCGGAGAAAGAAGTGCCCGTGGAGAACTCGGCGGCGAGGCCTGAGCTCTGCGCCTCTGTCTACACTGCGATAGATGCCGATTTACGAGTATGTCTGCATGCAGTGCGAGCACCAGTTCGAGGAGCTAGTCCACGCGAACGAGACTCCGGTCTGCCCGTCCTGCGCGGCTCAGAATGTGATTCGCAAGTTCTCGAGCTTCGCCACCGTGGGAGGCCCGAGTAAGTCGTGCGGTAGTTGCTCGAGCAGTAACTGCGGTGGCTGCGGTGGCCACTAGCGAAGCCCGCAGGGCCGAGCTCGTAGAGCTTTTCAACACCGTCTCTTCCTGCACCGCCTGCTCCCTGTCGGAGACGCGCACCAAGGTTGTTTTTGGCTCGGGGAATGCTGATGCCGAGCTGATGTTCGTGGGCGAGGCGCCCGGCTTCCACGAGGATCAGCAAGGGCTGCCCTTCGTCGGCGCGGCCGGCAAGCTGCTCGAGAGCCTGCTCGGCGAGATCGGCCTGAGCCGAGAGGATGTCTTCATCGGCAACGTGCTCAAGTGCCGCCCGCCCGGCAACCGCGATCCGCAGGCCGACGAGATCGAGGCCTGCCAGAGTCACCTCTTCCGTCAGATCGAGCTGATTCAGCCGCGCGTCGTGGCGACGCTCGGTAACTTCGCCACTAAGCTTCTCTCCGGCAGCCCGACGGGAATCACGCGCGTGCACGGCTGCGAGCAGAGCGTGCGGCTCGGAAACAGCGAGGTGCTGCTCTACCCGATCTACCATCCGGCGGCGGCGCTCTACACGCGGGCCATGTTGAGTGTGCTGGAAGAGGACTTCGCCCGCCTGCCGCAGCTGCTCGGGCGCGAGCCGGCGCCCACTACGAGCGAGACAGCGCCCGTGGTGCCCGTGGCGACGCCGGTCGCGACGGAGTACGAAACCCAGCTCGATCTCTTCTGAGGTCTTCCGTTCGGGCCGGGCACGGGAACACGACCGAGGCGGCTAGCTAGCCTTCGCAGCATGAAGTTCACAAGCGCTTCCGCCGCGGAGACCGAGCACCTCGCGGCTGAGCTGGCCCGCGCGCTTGCGCCGGGCGACGTGGTCACCGTCGCCGGCGAGCTCGGCGCGGGTAAGACGACATTCGTTCGCGGCGCCTGCCGGGCGCTCGGCGTCGAGGGGCCGGTGACCAGCCCGACCTACACGATCGGGCACCGCTACCGGGGCCGGCTGACGGTCTCGCATCTCGATCTCTACCGTTTCACGAGCGTCTCGGCGGCGGAGTGGGGCGACCTCGAGCCCTACTTCTCGGATGCCGTCGTATTTGTGGAGTGGCCCGAGGCCGGCGCGGGTGCGCTGCCGCCGGCGCGGGCCGAGGTCTCGCTCGAGCACGACGGTGACACCCGCAGGCGCATTACCATCGACAGCTCAGACGCAACCCTGCTCGCAGGCCTCGAACGTGCTGACACTCGCCTTTGACACCGCCACTCCACGCTCCAGCTGCGCTCTGCTAAGAGACGGAGATCTCCTCGGCGAGCGCGAGACGAAGGCGGCGGCGGTGCTCGCCGCCGCGGATGCGCTCCTCGCCGGGGCGGGCCAAGTCGCCGCCGATCTCGATCGAATCGTCTGCGGGGTAGGGCCGGGCAGCTTCACCGGCATTCGCATCGGTTTGGCGGTCGCACGGGGTCTGGCGCTCGCGCTCGACCTTCCGTTGGCCGGCGTCTCGACGCTCGCTGCGCTGCAGGAAGGGGCGCCCGGCTCGCTACCTGTGATCGACGGCAGTCGTAAGGAGGTCTTCACGCTGACGGGCGGCGAGCCGGCTGTGATCAGGCCCGAGGATCTGAAGCCGGCGCCCGGCACGCTCTGCGTCGGCAGCGGTGCCGTCCGCTACCGCGCCGTGCTCGAGGCCGCCGGCGCCGATGTCCCTCCCGACTCGAGCGAGCTGCACCTCGTCAGGGCTCGCTTCCACGCCGGCCTGGCCGGCGAATTCGGGCCGGCTGAGTTGGTGGAGCCGCTCTATCTGCGCATCCCCGACGCCGAGAAGGCGCTCGAGCGATGACGAGTGAACCGGATCGCGAGTCGCACTGGCGCGTCGAGATCGCACCGCTGCAGTTCGCCGACCTCGATCGGGTCGAGGCGATCGAGAAGGAGTGCTACGGGATGCCCTGGTCGCGCGCAATGTTCGCCGGCGAGTTGATCAAGTCGAGCTCGATCTGCCTCGGCGCCTTACGGCTCGAGCGCTTGATCGGCTACCTGATCGTCTCGCTCTACGTAGACGACTGGCACATCATGAACCTCGCGGTCGATCTGGCCTGGCGCCGCCGCGGCGTGGCCGGGCTGCTGTTGGAGAGTTTTTTCGCGCGCAGCGAGGGTGGCCGCGAGCGCGGCTACACGCTCGAGGTGCGACCATCGAACGATGCTGCGATTAGGCTCTACGAGAAGTTCGGCTTCGTGACGCGGGGCATTCGGCGCGGTTACTACATGGACGACCATGAAGACGCGCTGGTCATGTGGCGAGAGAACTCCCCCGGGCAAGCCGGGAGCGAAGGGTGAGGGCGGCGCGGACGTGATCCTGGCGATCGAGACCTCCTGCGACGAGACCGCCGCGGCGCTGATCGACGGCGAGGGGCGTCTGCGGGCCAATGTCGTCTCCTCGCAGGCCGAGTTACACGCCCGTTTCGGCGGCGTCGTACCGGAGGTCGCCTCGCGGCGGCATCTGGAGCTGATCGTGCCGGTGATTAGTGAAGCTCTCGACGAGGCCGGAGTTACGTTCGATCAACTCGACAGCGTCGCGGTCACGCAAGGGCCTGGCCTGATCGGGGCGCTGCTCGTCGGCCTCTCGGCCGCCAAGGCGATCGCCTGGTCCAGAGGACTGCCGCTGATACCGGTCGACCACCTGCTCGGGCACGTTTCGGCGCTCTATCTCGATCCGGTCCGGCTCGAGCCGCCCTTCCTCTGCCTGCTTACCAGCGGCGGCCACACGCTGCTGTTGGACGTGCAGGAGCACACCTCTTTCCGGCTGCTCGGTACGACGCTGGACGACGCGGCGGGCGAGGCCTTCGACAAGGGAGCGCGCCTGCTCGGTCTCGGCTATCCCGGCGGCGCGGCGCTCGACCGGCTGGCGCAGGGCGGCGACGCAAGCGCCTACTCCTTCCCCATTGCCCGCCTGGACGGACTCGACTTTTCCTTTTCGGGCCTGAAGACCGCCCTGCTGTACGAGGTGCGCGGGCTCGAGCACGGCGAGCTGGAGCGTCGGCGCGCCGACCTGGCCGCTTCCTACCAGCACGCGATCGTGCGCGCCCTGGTAGAGCGAACGCTGCAGGCGGCCGAGAAAATCGGTGCCCGGCAGATCGCCGTCGCCGGTGGGGTAGCCGCCAACTCCGAGCTGCGCGAGGCGTTTAGCAGTGCGGCTTTAGCTCCGATCGAGCTCTGCACCGATAACGCGGCGATGATCGCCTCGGCCGCCCGCTACCTGAAGCCAATCCAGCCACCCGGCTATCTTGATCTCGATGCCTACGCCTCCCGGCAGCTTGCGTAAGTTCTCGCGCCTCGTGCTCGTGGCGCTGTTTTTCGTCGGCGCGGTCGTGCTTGGGCTCTCGCTCAAGGGAAGCGGCGGCGGTGGGCAGTCGGTGGCGAACGACTGGGTGGGACTGGCCGGATCGCCGCGCTCCAACGTCTCGGTCGGCGAGCGGGTGATCGTCGTTCTTCATGCTCAGTCGCTGGCCGACCACGTCGCGGCCGCCGGTGGCCTGGCCAGTAGCGAGCAGGAGCGGGCCTGGAGCGCCGAGGCCTCCGCCGATCAGAAGACGATCATCGCTAAGCTCGCCCTGCGCGGCGCCGTTATCCAGCCCGAGTTCAGCTTCACGCGTGTGATCAACGGCTTCTCGGCCGCGCTCGATGCGGGCACGATCGCCGTGCTCGAGCGCTCGCCGGAGGTGCGCGCGATCTACCAGGTGCGCGTTACCTATCCCACCTCACTCGATGCGCAGTCGCTCGGTAATCCGGCGGCGCTGATCAGGGGCTACCACCCCCAGGTGACGCTTGCGCCCTACGACGGCCGCGGTGTGACGATCGCCCTGCTCGACACGGGTGTCGATCGCCTGCACGAGTACCTGCGCGGTCACGTCCAGGCGGGGCTGGACGTGGTGGGCGGCGATCCGGGGGCGGACGCCGCGCCCAATCCCGACAATCGCAGCGAGCTCGAGCGCCACGGAACGCAGCTGGCGGGGATCATCGTCGGCCCGTCGGCCTTTGGTGGCGTCGCCCCTGGGGCCACGATCCTGCCGATTCGCGTAGCGGGCTGGCAACGCGACACAAGTGGCGCCTACCAGGTCTACGGCCGTACCGATCAACTCATCGCCGGGCTCGAGCGGGCGGTTGATCCAAACGGTGACGGTGACGCGCACGACGCCGCGCGTATCGCTCTGGTCGGCGTCTCGGCGCCGCTTGCCGGTTTTGCCGACAGTCCCGAAGCGCGAGCCGTTTCGGGCGCGGCGGCCCTCGACACACTCGTCGTCGCGCCGGCCGGAAACGACGGATCGTCCGGGCAGGTGCACGGCTCGATCGGAAGCCCGGGTGGCGCCACCGACGCTTTGACGGTCGGCGCTCTCGATCTGCGCCAGACCAGCGAGCAGGTTCGCGTCGTCATTCGCAGCGGGCTCGACGTTCTCTACAACGACGCGGCGTCGCTGGGAGGCTCGGCGGCGCCGAAGACGGCGCTGAACAAACTGCTCGCCAGCCCGCAGGCCGTCGTGACAGCTGCGGGGCAGTTGAAGGAGGCGCCCGATCTGAGCCGTTTCTTCAACAAGAAGGGCTACAGCCTCGTGGCCGGCAAGGCGGCGCTTGTTCCTGCCGGTGACGATCCGCTGAGCGGCGCCCGCAATGCCGACCTGGCCGGCGCCTCGGCGGTGGTTCTCTACGGAACGTCGCTGCCGAGCGGAGCTCTCGGACTCGACGAGAACGTAACCGTGCCGGTGGTCAGCATCCCCGCCCGTATCGGCCGGTTGGTAAACGCCAGACTGCGCCGCGGAGAGAGCGTTCAGGTCTCGATCGGCAAGCCCTTCTCCGTCTCCAACCCCGACAACGGCAAGATCGCAGCCTTCTCCTCTGTGGGCCTCTCCTTTGCCGGTGAGATGAAGCCGAACATGGTTGCCCCGGGCGTCGGGATCGCCACTGCCGACGCGGGCTCCACCGCGGAGGGCTATCCGGCTTTTGCCACGGTGAGTGGATCGAGCGCGGCGGCCGCGGTAGTCGCCGGCGCCGCGGCGCTGCTCACACAGGCCCGGCCCGACCTGAGCGAGAGCGAGTTGAGATCGCTCATCACGACGAGCGCGCAACGGATCGGTGGATACTCGCTCACGGCGCAGGGCGTGGGAGAGCTCGATCTCGCGGCGGCCGAGCAGGCCTCCGTTGCCGCGGATTCGGAGTCACTCACGTTCCCGCTTCTGCGCGGCAAGCGAAAGCAGGCGACGCTCGAGCTCGGTCTGCGTAATCTCAACGCCAACAGGCTCACCGTGGCGCTGAGCGCCAACCGGGAGAGCGGCTCCGAATGGGTGCGGCTGCGAGTATCGCCGAGCCGACTACTCATCCGCGGGCGGCACCGCAGACAGGTCAGAGTCAGGGTTGAACTGGGGGGAGGGAACCGCGGCTCGAGCGCAGAGGGAACGGTCAAGCTTCTGCTCTCGAACGGCCAGGTTCTTCGCATTCCTTGGACAGTCCGTCACGCCTTGGGCCGCAGCGATCTGATCTCCTCCGCCGAGCTCTCGCATCGCTCTTTCACCGTGGCGGACAGCGCCGCGGAGGTGCTCACGCTTGGCCTGGGCCGGGTGAGTGGAACCTGGGAGCGCTGGATCGAGCCGGCGGCCAAGGTCGAGGTGGGGCTCTGGAACGGCGCGGGCCGCAATCTGGGCGTGTTGGCGCGGCTGAGGGACGTCCTTCCGGGCCACTACGTGTTCGGGCTCACGGGCCGAAGCCCGGCTGGAGCGACGCTTGCTCCGGGCGACTACCGCTTGCGCATCTCGGTCTTTCCCAGCGGTGGCGGAAAGGCCTCGATTCGCTCGCTTCGCTTCACGATCAAGCCCGCGAAGAAGGGCACGATCGCTACCACCGGCACGATCACTACCAAGAGCACTACTACGGTCACGACTACGACAAAGACAACCACCGGCAGGAACGGAAAGACCGGATAGAACGGCCCATGAGCCTTGACGAGACACTCGGTTTAGGCACTCGTTACTGCGGCGGTTGCGGGGTGGTTTCGGCCGGGCCGTAACCGGGTGCGCACGAACTGCAGCTGTGATTTCGACTGCTTCGCGCGAAGCTGACCGGGCTGCGGCGCCGCACTGAGTGCGGACTAGGTATAGATTCGGCTACCTGCGCGACGGCGCTGTCGCCGCTGGTAGCGTTGAGGCTCCTGACCCCGACTCGTCTTGGAGGTTCAACGGGTGGCTGAGCGATTGAAGATGAGCGTTGCAACACGGCTGAGCCGGTATCTGCAGGTGGTGAGGCGGACCGTTAAAAACGGCGCCGCGAGTATCTCGTCCTACGAGATCGCCTCCTACACCGGCGTCAACGCGACTCAGGTTCGCCGCGATCTCTCCTCCTTCGGCAAGTTCGGCACGCGGGGCTCGGGTTACGAGACGGGTCTCCTCTACGAACGGCTTCGAGCCATTCTCGGCGCCGACGAGCGCAAGTCGGTCGTGATCGTGGGCGCCGGACGGGTGGGAGAGGCTCTGCTCTCCTCCCAGCTAGCCGACTCACAGGCGATCGAGGTCGTGGGTATTTTCGACAACGACACCAGCAAGATCGGGAAGCGAATCGGACCTCTCAGCGTCAGTTCGGTGAGAGATCTGAAGCAAGAGGTGAAGCGCCACAGCGCCAGGGGCGGCGTGATCGCCGTGCCTACGCAGGCAGCCCAAGACGTCGCCGACGAGCTGGTAGAAGCGGGCGTTCGCGCCCTCTTCAACTACTCCGAGGCACTGTTGGACGTTCCCGGCAACGTGTCCGTGCGCACGCTCAGCCCGGCCGCGGAGCTTCTCTCGATGCTCAGCCGCAGCGCGTAACCTCCTTTAAGGAACTCGGAAGCATCACTAGGAGGGGCACAAGTGCGCATTCTTCTCTGGCACGGATACCTGCTCGGCGGGACGGGCTCGAATGTCTACACGCGTTCTTTGGCCCGCGAATGGAGCAGAGCCGGTCACGAGGTCGTGCTCTTCTGCCAGGAGCGGCATCCCGAGCGCTACGACATCGGTACGGCGACGCTGCTGCGGCCCGAGATCGGTACGACGCTGCCGGTGTTCGTGCTCGACCGGTACGAGGGCCTCGAGGCGCGGCTCCTGCACGAGCTGAGCCGCGACGAGCTCGAGCGCTACGTCGAGCTGAACGCCGAGGCTCTGCGCGGTGGCTTTCCAGCCGATCTCGTCTTCGCCAATCACGTTCTTCCAGGCGCGGCGGTCGCGGCGGCGGTCGCCGACGCTGTCGGGGCGCCCTATGCGGTCAAGGCGCACGGCTCGGAGCTCGAGTACTCGCTGCGCGGCCGGCCCGAGCTTGAGGAGTGGGGGAGGAAGAGCCTTGCCGGCGCGGCGGCGATCTTCGTCGGCTCCGAGCACATCCGCCATGTGCTCGAAGAGGTCGTCGGCCCGCAGCAGCGGGTGCTCGAGGTTCCACCCGGCGTGGACGTCGAGGCCTTCAGTCCCAAGCCGCGGGAGCAGGCGCTGGCGTTGCTGCTCGAGGAGGCGCGCCGCGATCCGCCCAACCCCGGCGGAGCCGACGAGCGCCTGCCCGACCCGGGAGGCGCCGAGCGCTTCGAAGCCTTCTTCTCGCGCCCTGGCGCGACGGTCGTCTACGTCGGCAAGCTGCTCGAGAACAAGGGCGTTCACCTCTTGCTCGAGGCGCTGAAGGGGCTGGACGCGAAGGCGGTCGTGGTCGGCTTTGGCGACTTCCGGCCCGAGCTGGAGAAGATGGCCGGGCCGAACGTGCTCTTCAGTGGGGCGCTCGAGCACCGTCACCTCGTCAACCTACTGCCGCTCGCCGATGTCGCCGTCACTCCTTCGATCTTCCCGGAGGCCTTCGGCATGGTTGCCGCGGAGGCGGCGGCGGCGGGAGTTCCACCGCTGGTGGCGCGTCACTCGGGCCTGGCTGAGATAGCTGCAGGATTGGAGCGCGAATATCCGCAGGATCAGCGCGAGCTGACAGGTTTCAAGAATGGCGACGCCGGCGACCTGCGCTCCAAGCTCGTGGCCCTTTTGTCGCTACCTCCGGCGCAGCGCGAGATACTCGGGCAGGCCGCGCGCCGCGCCGCAGTGGCGAACTGGAGCTGGAAGACGGTGGCCGAGCGGTTGCTCCAGCCCTTTACTATTTGAAGTATCGGCTGGAACCCTATATTCTTTGAAGCAATGGGCGAGGAACAGAAGCTTCCGATCGACCAGCAACTGGCGTCGGCGCGCGAACAACTCGAGAACGGACGCGACTTCACTGTGGCGGTCGAAGAGGAGTTCGCCCTGCTCGATCCCGACACGCTCTCGCTCGACAATCGCTTCGAGGAGCTGCAGGCACTCGCCGCGGGACGCGAGGTCGAAGCGCACCTCGTCGGTGAGCTGATCGCCTCCGAGGCAGAGGTCAGGACCGGTCGCAGTGAGAGCTTCGGCGAAGCGGCGGCCAAGATGGGCGTGCGGCGCGAGCAGTTGAGCGCGCTGGCCGACGAGCTGGGCGTCCTATTGGGCGCAAGCGGTACCCATCCCTGGAGCCCCTGGCAGGCGCAGAGGATCATCGACACGCCGCACTATCGCCGCAACGACGAGTTGCTGCGCTACGTCGTCTGGCGCAACAACACCTTCGGTCAGCACGTTCACGTGGGGATTCGCGGTGCCGACCGCGCGGTCAAGGTGGCCAGCGCGATGCGCAACTTCCTACCCGAGTTGCTCGCGCTCTCGGCCTCTTCGCCCTTCGTGGAAGGCGTCAACAGCGGCCTGCACTCGGCCCGCACGCAGATCTTCACCCGCACCTTCCCGCGTTGCGGCGTCCCCGACGCCTTCGCCGACTGGCGCGAGTACGAGCGCTTCATTCGCTTCCTCTACCGCACCGGCTCGGTCACCGAGCACACGCAGCTCTGGTGGAGCGTGCGCGTTCACCTCGCCTTCCCGACCGTCGAGGTGAGAATCGCCGACGCTCAGCCCGATCTGGGCGAGTCGCGCTCGCTCGCGGCCCTGGCCTTCTCGCTTGTCGCCCGCTGCGCTCGGGCCATCGACGAGGGCGAGCCGCTGGTCTGGCAGCCGCACAGGATGATCGAGGAGAACCTCTGGCGCGCGATTCGCTGGGGCCTCTCGGGCGAGATGATCGACCTCGCGACGGGCGATGTACGGCCGGCGCGAGGCGCGATCGAGGAGTTGATCGAGTGGGTCATGCCGGTCGCCGAGGAGCTGGGCTCGGCGTCCTTCCTGGCCGTTCCCGAGCAGAACTCCGCCGAGCGCCAGATCGCGCGCTTCGAGGAGGGAGCCGGTCTACAGGAGATCTACGCCGAGCTGGTGAGAGGATCGGAACGAGTTGGCGGCTGACGAAAAAAAGCAGGCTCCGAGTGAAGTGAGCGTCGAAGATCTGGCCGAGGAGCTGCTCAAGATCAAGGTCTCGGATCTCGTTGTCCAGAGCGCGGTCGGGCTGATTCAGCTCGGTACCATCCGCATCTCCGGCGGGCAGCGCGATCTCGCCCAGGCGCGTCTGGCGATCGACACGCTGCGGGCGCTGGAGCCGATTCTGCGCGAGCAGGTCTCCAGCGAGATGGCGGACGAGCTTCTGGGCGCTCTTGGCAGCATGCAGCTGGCCTTCGCCGCCGCCGTCAGTGACAAGGCCGAGCCCGACGGCGCCGCGCCCGAATCGGAGCCCGAGCCTGAAAACGCCGAGCCGGCCGAGCCCGATTCCTCCGACTCGGGCGAATAGGCAAGCCCAGTTCCGCGTGATCTACGCGTCCGCTTCAACTCCCGGGTTGCTCACTCGCCCGGGTCGCAGCGGTTAAAGCCGCTTCGCTAGCCGACTTCTGTGATACAAAAACGCGGCGCCGACAGCCTTCGGCGCGGACCTTTGTGAGAGCGGGAGGACAATGGACTTTTTGAAGAACAACGCCGTGCTGTTCGCGCTTATTGCCGCGGCCGCCGGTGTTATCTACGGAATTGCTCTGACTGTGTGGTTGCTCAAGCGGCCGACCGGGACAGAGAAAATGCGCGAGATCTCACGTGCGGTGCAGGAAGGCGCAAGCGCCTATTTGCGCAAGCAGTACACGACTATCGCCATCGTTTCAGTAGTTCCATTCCTACTAATCGGCTTCTATAACAAGCTCGGTTGGGGAACGGCGGTCGGATTCCTGATCGGTGCGGCACTGTCGGCGTCGGCGGGCTTCATCGGCATGAACGTCTCGGTGCGCTCGAACGTTCGGACTGCCGAAGCGGCCAAGGGCGGCCTCAGGCCGGCCTTCAATATCGCCTTCCGCGCCGGCTCGGTTACCGGGCTGCTCGTGGTCGGCCTGGGCCTGCTCGGCGTATCCGGCTACTACTGGATTCTCACCGGCGCCTTCAACATCTCTCCGGCGCAGACCATCGATCACCTGGTCGGGCTGGCTTTGGGAGGCTCGCTGATCTCGGTCTTCGCCCGTCTTGGTGGCGGTATCTTCACCAAGGCCGCCGATGTCGGCGCCGACCTGGTCGGCAAGATCGAAGCCGGTATTCCCGAGGACGACCCGCGTAACCCGGCGGTCATCGCCGACAACGTGGGCGACAACGTCGGCGACTGTGCCGGCATGGCCGCCGACCTGTTCGAGACCTATGCCGTGACGGCGGTCGCGGTCATGTTGCTCGCGATTCAAGTTGGGATGCCGAAGCTGTACTTCCTGCCACTGGCTATCGGCGCGATCTCGATCTTCTGCTCGATCATCGGCACCTTATTCGCCCGCATCGGCCGTTCGGGCTCGATCATGAACGCTCTCTACAAGAGCGTAATCGTGGCGACCGTGCTCTCGGCGATCGGGTTCATTCCGATCATGATGGCCTTCGACAACGGGCCGTTCACCTTCTGGAGGCTGTACCTTCCGGCTCTCGTCGGTCTTGGCATCACCTTCTCGCTCGTCGCCATCACCGAGTACTACACCGGTACGCGCTGGCATCCGGTCAAGGCGATCGCTTCGGCCTCGCAGACCGGGCACGCGACCAACATCATTGCCGGCCTCGGCCGAGGTATGGAAGCGACGGTTGCGCCCGTCGTCGTCATCGCCGTGGGCATTCTCTCGGCCTACTACCTGGCCGGCGGTCGCGGGCACCCCCTGCATGGCCTGTTCGGCATCGGCGTTGCCGTCATGGCTCAGCTTTCGATGACCGGGCTGATCGTCGCCCTGGACGCTTACGGGCCGGTTACCGACAACGCCGGCGGTATCGCCGAGATGGCCGACATGGACGAATCTGTGCGCCGCATCACCGATCCACTCGACGCGGTCGGCAATACAACCAAGGCCGTCACCAAGGGCTACGCGATCGGCTCGGCCGGGCTCGCGGCTCTGGTGCTCTTCTCCGAGTACTCGAACAAGCTGCGCGACGCCGGCGTGCACACGCACTTCATGCTCAACAGCCCCTGGGTCATCGCCGGTCTGCTCGTCGGCGGCCTGATGCCTTTCCTCTTCGCCGCCCTTGCAATGCAGGCGGTCGGCGTCGTCGGCGGCCAGGTCGTGGAAGAGGTACGACGGCAGTTCCGTGAAATGCCCGGGATCATGAAGGGTACGGAGAAGCCCGACTACTCGAAGGCGGTCAGCATCGTCACCGGCTCAGCGATCAAGAAGATGATGCTGCCGGCGTTGATCCCGATCGTAATCCCGATCACGGCCGGTCTCATCTCGCCCGACATGCTCGGCGGGCTGCTGATCGGCACGATCGTGACCGGGCTCTTCCTGGCCATCCAGATGACCTCCGGCGGAGGCGCCTGGGACAACGCCAAGAAGACGATCGAGGACGGTCTCTATGGCGGCAAGGGCTCCAGTGCCCACGCCGCCGCCGTGACCGGCGACACGGTAGGCGATCCCTACAAGGACACCGCCGGTCCCGCGATCAACCCGATGATCAAGATCGCCAATATCGTCGCGATCCTGATGATCCCGCTGATCTCTTCGATCCACTGATCGACCCGAGTAGATAACAGAGTGAGCGAGGGGGCCGAAAGGCCCCTTTGCTCGTTCCGCGGGGAAGTTTGCTCGGAACTTGTTCCGGTGCCATGCCGTGTATCAAGAGTTTGGCGCTTCCTCCGCGAATGGCGAAGAAGTGTTCGGAGGAGAGGACGCTCGCCCACCCGAGTACAGGCGCTTTCCGCGCTAACCTTCCGGTGATGAAGAGGCTCTCGCTCGTAGCGGCAGCGGTCGTCGTCGTGGTCGCCGTCACCGCGATCGCCGTGGCTCTAATCGAAACTCGGAGTGACGGCGGCCCGAGGGGCCCTCTTGGCAGCCTGACCGGCACTCCTCCGATCGGCGAAGCTCGGAGTGGCGGCCTTATGGGCACTCTCGTCTACGCGGACAACGCGATCGGGTCAGGGACGGTCTGGCGCGCGAACGCCGATGGGACGCATCCGGTCCGGCTCACGAACGGGTCCGATCCGAGTATCTCGCCGAACGGACGCCTCGTCACCCTTGTTAGACCGACCTGCACTTCAACGCCGCCGGGCGTGTCCTGCCGCCACCCCAAGGTATTCGTGATGACGACGAGCGGCGGGAAGGTGGAACGGATCAGGGGTATGACGAGCGCCAATGACCTTGCCTGGGCACCAGATTCGCGACGCCTGGCCGTCGGAGCGGTGCACCGCATTTACGTCTTCGATCTCGCCAGCGGCGCGGAGACGCTCATCGCAAAGGGACGCTTTGTCTGCTGCCCCAGCTTCTCTCCAGACGGCCGTTTCATCGTCTATGACCGTTTCAGGCGCAGCTCCACTAGCCACAGCGGCTCGAGTCTCGCCAGCGATCTCTACGTCTTCGATCTCACTAGCGGCAAGAGCCAACGGATAACTCGCTTCGGCGACGCGCGCGACCCCGTCTGGGGGCCGAGCGAGATCGCCTTCGGCCACAACCATGAGATCTGGCTGATCGACGGCAACGGCAGTCACCTGCGCCAGCTCACCAACAAACCGAGCACAACTTACACCGCCCCGGCTGTCTGGTCTGCCGACGGCAAGCTACTGCTTCTGTCGATCGTGGCGTGGCGCGGGCCAGGGAAGTTCAGGGCGATCGACGTCCCCGGCGGCAAATTGAGCTTCGCCGGAAGCGGCAACGCGCTCGGGTTGAGCCGCGACGGGAAGGTCGCCCTCGTCGACGACTGCGCCGCCTACGGTCCGGGAATAACGTTCGGGCGTGTCGAGACGGTTTCGCTTAAGGGAGGCAGGGCACGGGCGGTTGTTCCCCACAACGGAATCTGCCAGGCGAGCTGGATCGCTAATTCGGCTCGGACTCAATAGCGCGCGTTCCCTCGGGCGTGTATTTCACACAACGTCTCGAGAACTGCTCGGGCGACATTTCTGAACACTCGCCCAAGCCAGGATCAAGATTCCAGAGAAAGGTCGATCATCGTCTCGCCCGAGTCTGCGTAATATTCGACTCGTGGTAAGGACACGTTCAGCTTTCGTAATGGTGGTCGGAGCCGTGGCGTGTATCGCAACCCTGGCTGGTTGCAGCCACGCCTCCAGGTCGAGCGTAACGAGATGTCAGATCGCACATTTGCGTCTGTCCATCGGGCCATACGTGACTGAGGCGACGGGGCAGAACACCGTCTCGGTCGTGCTCACCAACCGTCTCTCTCGCTCTTGCACCCTCGAGGGCTACCCGACGATCGCCCTGCTCGACGGGCACGGTCGAAAGCTGTCTTTTACCTATAGCCACCACGGCGATCAGATGATCACGTCAAAGAAGCCAGCCGAAGTCCGCGTCCTCTCCAAAGGCTCGGCCACATTCCTTTTCAACAAGTACCGCTGCGACGTTCGCCAGCTTGACGTCGCGCGAACACTGCGGGTTGCGCTCCCTGGCAGCGAAGTTGTCCGCTCTGTCCGACTGCAATACTCAGCAAACATCGATTACTGCAGAGAGCCTACATCCCTCATCGTGGCAGTGTCGCCCATCGAGCGGCGCCTCGAAAAAGCCTTGTCGCACTAAAATCTCTTGTCGCGCTCTCAGTTCGCGCTATGCGCCTCGGGGGACATTCCCGAACACTCGCCCAAACCACGGTGCTTTCGTTTCGGCGTGCTCGATCAGCGGTGAAGCCAGCGTGGGCCGATCTCAAAGCGCAGCACGACTCCCAACACAAGCACGATGACCGCGACACCGATGTACCCACCGACCGTCCGGCCGAACAGCGCCAAGTCGCAGGCGAGTAGCCCGAGGAGTACAAGCCCCACGATCGCTCCGTGCCAGTTCCAGTTGAACTCAAGCCACCGTTTGATCTTGCCCATGAGTTGCTCCTTGAGAGCGGCTAATGACACCGTCGGGTCGACGTTAGCGTTGAGGCGGCACCGCCGCGTCAGTGTTTCCACTGAGAGAAAGTTCCTGAGAGCCACATCACGGGCTAGTGCCTCGGGGGTCATTCCCGCACACTGGCCCAGGTGAGCGCCATGCCGCTCGATCGTCCTCACGCCCGTACACCGATTAGATCTCAGGCTTGCGCGACTGCGGACGCCGAGACTTTGGCGGCGGGTAAACAAATCGAGCAATCGTGGCCGAGATCCACCCGATCGCCCAGCCAGCGAAGAGTAAGAGGAAGACGTGCAACTTTGCTGTCGTAGCCACAGCCGCGACAGCGGCCAAGAGCACAGCCCAGACGACGGCACACCCGATGCTGTAGGTCGTGTAGGTATTCAGCCGATCTCTCACCTTCGCATCATGCCCACGCGGTGGTCTCGTCGGCCGGAGGCTCGACGATTTTCACGAAACGGACAATATCGCGAGACGTTCTTCGCTCCTGAAGCAGATCTCCTCGACGAGAGCCTGGGTCGTAGTACTTGTCGGCCGCTCTACGGTCACCGCGTACGTCGGATGGTTCAATCGGCGCACCCGGCGAGCTCGCGACATTCCCGCAAGCCGGCACTGGCTCTCTTTCGAGCCCAGCAACAGAAATCAGAGATTTCTGTTGCTTATGGGCGCCAGTAGCTGCGGCTGAACAGCACGGCGACCGGGATGATCTCCAGGCGGCCGAGCAGCATCAGTGCCGAGAGCGTGAGCTTCGATACGTCACTGAAGGGGGCGAAAGAGCCCATCGGGCCGGCGAACCCGAGCCCCGGGCCACCGTTGGAGAGCGCCGCGGTGGCGTCGGCGAGTGCCGGGAAGACGTTCAAGTTGGAGTCCATCCGCGCCGCGTCGAGCTCGAGCGCGAGCACGCCCAGGGCGAGCAGGCCAAAGAAGATCAGGGCGAAGGCGATGACGCCCTGCACCGCCCGCTCGTCGAGCCGGCGCCGGTTGATCCGTATGTGCAGGACGGCTTCCGGGTGAACGGTCTGCGCCACCTCGCGGCGCAGCAGCTTGCCGATGATCTGTACGCGCAGGATCTTCTGTGAGCCCGAGAGCGAAAAAGCACAGCCACCGATCAGCGCCAAACCAACCAGGATCGCGGTCGCGGCGAGCGGCCAGGTTGAGATATTCGAAATCGTGAAGCCGCTGGTGGTGAGGAAGGAGACCGACTCGAACAGTCCCTCGCGGATCGCGTGCCAGCCGCTTGCCACGCCGCCCGCGCTGAGCGCCGCCCCAATGCCCACCGCTCCGAGAAGAGCGATCACTGCGTAGAGCCGCGTCTCGCTGTCGCGCAGGAACGGGCGCCCCTCGCGCCGCATGAGCCCTCTGAAGAGCAGCACGATGTTCGTGCCGGCCAACGCCATGAAGACGAAAACGACCCACTGAGTCGCAGGCGAGAAATCCGCGAGCGATCCGGCGTGAGGTGAGAAGCCGCCCGTGGAGACGCTGCTCATAGCGAGGCCGACGGAGTTGAAGACGTTCAGGCTGTCGTCGACGTCGAAGAGAGCGAGACCGATCAGCGTGAGCGCCGCCGCAAGGGTGAGGCCCAGGTAGAGCAGGCCGAAACGGCGAATCACGATCTTCACGCCGCGCGACAGGCGCTCCACTTCCTGCCCGGGCTGCTCTGCGATCGTTGGCTCGCGCCCACCGATGCGCAGGCGTGGCAGCAGGGCCAGCGTGAGTACGATCACTCCCAGGCCGCCCAACCACTGGCTGAACTGGCGCCAGAACAGGAGCGAGTGCGGCAGCCCGCCCGGCTTGGCGACGACGCTGATATTGGTGGTGGTGAGGCCGGCCATCGACTCCATGAAGGCGTCCGTAAAGTGCTTGAGGCCGTGCGCGGCGAGCAGGTAAGGACAGCTCCCGAGCAGTGCCGCCGCCAGCCAGGCGAGCACGACGATGAGGAATACCTCGCGTGTACCCAGGCGCCCCTTACCGCGGTTGGTTCGCTCCAGTAGATAACCGAGCGCGAGTCCGACAGCGAGCGGAATCAGGAAAGGGAGAGGCGATTCGCGATAGATCGCGGCGACGAGCGCGGGCAAGGCCAGCGCCAGGCTGGCGATCTCGAGCGTGCGCCCGAGCGCGTGCAGGCTGCCGCGAATGCTGACGCCGATCTTGGGGCGCCTGACCGCGCGCCGAAGCCGCCGGGCGTTAGGAACTCGCCTCAAAACGGAGCACTCCACCGCCTGAGCGCGCTCGGAGGCGCGCTGCGCCTGCCTCGGTCTCGCCCGTAGCTTCTGCTACGAACGAGACGCTGCGTCCTAGCATCGCATCCACCGAGCGCACCCAATCGGCGGGTCTTCATTCTGAGGCGAGCTCTACCCGTCACAGCTCGCGCTCGAGCTCGCCGGCGTGCTCGGACTCGGTGAAGACGATTACGCGGTCGCCTCGCTGCAGGCGGTCGTGGCCGTGTGGGAAAACGGCCCGATCGTTGCGCACGATCGCACCGATGATAGTGCCGGTGGCGGGAAGATCACTGAGCGGTTTCCCGATCAGCTCGTTGTCCTCGCGCACCGTGACGTCGAGAATCTCGAACCGGTTGCGCTCGAGCATCGAGACCTGACGCGTGCGCGGATCGTGGGCGAAGCGGACGATCGCCTCCGAGGTGATCAGGCGCGGGTTCAGGGCGACGTCGATGCCGGATTTTTCGAACACCTCGACCGAGACCTCGTCGTGGACGATGGCGATGGCGAAGGGAACGCCGTGCAGCTTGGCCAGCGTCGCCGCGTAGTGGATCTTCGTGTCTTCGCGCATGGCGAAGACGGCCACCTCGGTCAGCCCGATCTGCTCGCGATCGAGAAAGTCGGGATTCATGCCGGTCGCCACGAGCACGCGAGCCCGGGGCAAAAGCTCGGCGATCTGATGCGCGCGCCTGGCATCCGCCTCGATGATGCGCACGCGACAGCCCTGCGAGAGCAGTACCCGTGCGATTGCGACGCCGGTGCGGCCGCCGCCGAAGACGACCACGTCGCCGGTTCGCTGCTCACCGCCGGCGACGACTGCGCTCCAGAGGTTGATGGCCTTGGGCGACCCGACCACGACAACGCGGTCGCCCGGCTCGATCCGCTCGTCTCCGTGCGGAATGATCCGATTGCCTGCGCGGATGATGCTGACGACGCGTGAGTCGTAGGGGGCTGCGCTCTCGCGCAGGCGCCTGCCGATAACGGCTCCGGGAGCGATATCCCTCGGCACTTCGAACTCGACCATCTGCACCTGGCCGTCGGCGAAGACATCGGTTTGCCGAGCCGCCGGAATACCGATCATGCGCGAGACGGCATGCGCCGCCTCGAGCTCAGACGAGACCACGAAGTCGACGTCGAGAACGTGATCGCGCCAAATCTCGAGATATTCCTCGTTGGATACGCGGGCAATCGTCTTGGCGTTCGGAGCGAGCCGACGCGTGAGTAGGCAGGCGATCAGGTTGGCCTCGTCACCCGAGGTGCAGGAGATGAAGAGGTCGGCCTCGGCGATTCCTCCTTGCTTGAGCACGCGGCGGCTGGTGCCGTCTCCCTCGACCACGGCCACGCCATAGTTCTGCACCAGCTCGGCGAGCCGCTCGTGATCGCGGTCGACGACAGTGAACTCGTGCTCGCCGCGTAGGGCTTCGAGGATCGTCGTCCCGACCTGCCCGGCTCCGACCATGAAAATCTTCATCGCCTGAGAAAGGTATCGCTCACCGCAGTCGGATGCAGCGTCTGCGCGTGGGCGCGTGTATTCGCTGACCGCCTTCTCTCACCGACGGCCGCGCGGAGAAAAGAGTGCCCTCGTGCCGAGATGAAGAGCGCAACGACTCGAACGAGTGCTCGCGTACACGCCCTGTAGGGTGATGGTCGTCTCAACCTCGGTTCTGCCGGCATAAACGTGTACCGCCTCTCGATAACCATCACCTCGCTGGCGCTGATCGCGGTCGGCGTCGCGATCATCGTGCGAACCGGGCTCGTCGGCGGTGGTCTCGTCGGATTTCTGATCGGGCCGCTTTTCGCCGCCGCCGGGCTGGGGCGCCTGTACCTCATGCGCCACCGTTGAGACCGGATCCCGCCACGCCTGCACGATCGATCGCGCATTCCGGTCGGGGTAGGCTCTAAGCTCGACTTCGATGGCAAGGAAACGGCCACGACTTACGAGGGTGCTAGGCGAACGAGATTTCTTCTCGATCGCCTACGGCGAGGTCGCCTCCTCGATTTACTTCGCGCTCGGTATCGTCGCGGCGAAAGCACTTGGCCTTACGCCGGCAGTTCTCCTGGTCGTCGGAGCGCTTTTCCTGCTTGTCGCACTCTCCTACGCCGAGGCGATCACCTCGACACCCGAGGCGGGAGGCACCGTCAGCTACGTGCGTCGCGCCTTCAACGACGTCACCTGCTTCGTCATAGGTTGGGTGCTGCTGCTCGATTACCTGATCGTCATCGCTTTGACGACTCTTTTCGTGCCGCACTACCTGGGCGCTGCTTTCAACATCTCGATAATCCGGAGCTTTCCGGTCGACTCGCTGGTGGCCGTCGGCCTGGTGCTGGCGCTGACCTTGATGCGTCTTGCCTTCCGCCCGAAGCTCTACCGCTTCGGCATCGTTCTCGCCGCCCTCGATCTCGTCACCCAGCTCGTGCTGATCGTCCTGGGTATGACGATGCTCTTCTCCTGGCACAGCCTCACCTCGGGCGTGCACCTCGGCAGTTCGCCGAGTTGGGGCTCGCTGGCCTTCGCTCTCCCACTGGCGATGCTGGCTTTCACGGGCATCGAGACTGTTGCCAATCTTGCCAAGGAGAGCCGCGATCCGGAAAAACTGCCGCGAAGCCTCTTCAGCGCGATCGGAACGGTGATCGCCGTCTACGTGCTGATAGCGGTCGTGGGTCTTTCCGCCTTCCCGGTCGAGCACGGCACGACGGCGCTCGGCACCGAGTGGAGGCGCGCTCCCTTGATGGGGATCGTCTCGGCTCTCTCTCCGCACATGAACTCGCTGCTCGCCACCGCATTGCGCGTGTTCGTCGGCCTGAGTGGAGTGGCCATTCTGCTTCTGGCGGGGACGACGGCGATATCCGGCTTCGCTCGTGTGGCTCGCACGCTGGGCGAGCGCAGGATGCTGCCGGCCCCCTTCGGACGTCTCTACCACCGCACGCTCGTGTCGCCGCAGGCGCTGGTCGCGGTCGTGTTGATCGCGGGCGGGCTGCTGATAACGACCGAGCCGCTTCATCACTCCGGCCTGGAGGGACAGGCGACCTTCCTCGCCAGCCTCTTCTCGTTCGGCGTCCTGATCACATTCAGCGTCATTCAGCTGGCCGTGATCAGGCTTCGCTTCAAGGAGCCTGGCTTCCGCCGCCCCTACCGAGTTCCCCTCTCGATCAGGGCCTTCGGCGGCGAGTTGCCGCTGCCCGCGCTGCTCGGCGCCTTGCTTACGACCTTCATCTTCGTTCTGACGATGATCACCCATCCCGCCGCTCGCTACGGCGGTCCGCTCTGGCTGGCGATCGGGCTCGTCATCTTCTGGCTCGTGCGCCGCCAACGCGGTACCGGCCTGCTCGAACAGGCCGATTCCGGCGATGAGCAGGAACTGCCCGAAGCCCGCTTCGCGACCATCCTGGTGCCGATGAAGATGGGCGACATCGGTGAGGAGATGATGGCCACCGCGGTGCGGATCGCCCAGGAGCGCAACGCCTCGGTTGTTGTCGTGAACGTAATTGAAGTGCCACTCGAGCAGTCGCTCGACGACCCGCTCGAGCAGGAAGAGAGCCTCGCCGCGGAGACCCTGGCGGAGGCGCAAGCTCTCGCCGACGAGAACGACGTGCCGATGCGCGGCTACTCGGTGCGCACGCGCTCGATCGGGGCCGCCGTCGTCGAGCAGGCGCGCGAGGTCGGGGCCGATCTGATCGTCATCGGCTCGGGCGCCCGCTGGCGCCGTCACTCCCGCTTCTTCTCGCCGACCGTGGAGTACGTTCTGCGCAAAGCGCCCTGTGAGGTGATGATCGTCTCCTTCCCCGAGAACGCCTTCGAGGGCCTGCCGGAGCCCGCGCCGGAAGAGACGAGCCCGAGCGAGGCGGACTGAAACCGAGACCTGCTCGTGCCCGCGCGCGTCAAAACGGAGGCTGATTCGGGTCATGGGTCGATGAGCTAGGCTGCGATCTGATGAAGGCGATCATCATCGGATGCGGTCGTACCGGCTCGTCGGTTGCACGTCACCTGCAGAACGCAGGCTGGGAAGTCGTGGTGATCGACGAGGACGAAGAGGCGCTGTCAAATCTCGAGTCGAGCTGGCCGGGGCGCTTCATCGTCGGCCACGGCCTTGATATCGACGTGCTGGTAGAGAGCGGCATCGAGGGCGCCGACGCGGTTGTCGTCTCCACCGACGGTGACAACACCAACATCGTCATCGGCCTGATCGCGCAGAGGCGCTTCCATGTCGAGCGCGTGGTCGTTCGCGTCCTCGATCCGGCGCGAGCCGCCTTCTTTGCAGAGCGCGGATTGCACACCGTGTGTCCGACCTCGATCGCAATCGGCGCGCTCACCGAAGCGGCGCTGGTCAGCGAGATGGTCTCGACCGAGGGCGCGAGCATCTGATGTATGTGCTGATCGCAGGCGGCGGTAAGGTGGGCGCGAACGTGACCCGCTCGCTGCTGCGCCAGAACCACGAGGTGACGATCATCGAGCAGCGCCCGGATCGCTTCCGCGTGCTCGAGGAGGAGTTCGACTACCGCGTACAGCGCGGCGACGCCACCGAGCTGCACGTGCTGGAGCAGGCCGGCATCGGCCGCCCGCCCGACCTGCTGCTGGCGGTCACCGGTGACGACGAGGACAACATCGTCATCTGCGAGATCGCCCAGAAGCGCTACTTCGTTCCCAAGGTGATCGCGCGCGTCAACGACCCGCGCAACCAGACACACTTCGACATGCTCGGCGTTGCGCCCACTGTTTGCGCCACCTCGAGCATCATGGCCCTGATCGAGCACGAGGTGCCCGAGAGCGACATCATCCGCCTGCTACAGCTGCGCGACTACGAGCTCGAGATCGTCGAGGTACCGATCGGAGACGACTCGCCCTCGTCGGGCAAGCGTATCGAGCAGTTGAAGATGCCCGAAGGTACGCGGCTGATCTCGGTCGCCCGCGAGGGGCGCTCCACGATTGCCACCGACTCGACCAAGCTCGTGCCCGGCGATCGCGTGCTCGCCATTCTCCAGACCGATCGCGAGGACGAGCTGCGCCGAGTGCTGCTCAGGCACTGACCGGCTCTACGAATCTGCGCTTGCCGCGAACAGCCACTCGACCTGGCTGATCGATTCGGCGCTCGCCACGACGAGTAGCTCGTCGCCGGGCCGGAGCTTGGTCGTTCCCCGCGCCTGAATCGGCTCGCCCTCGCGCACGATCAGCCCGACCCAGGCGTCGCCCAGCTCCAGATCGCGGATCCGCCTGCCCGCCGCCGCCGAGTCGCCAGCCAGCACAACGCGCAGCACGGTTTCGGGCGCGCTGCGCAACGGCAGCGAGATCCGCCAGGGCGTCTGCTCGATCAGGCGCATCGGAATGCCCAGGCGCCCGGCGGCGAACGGAACGGTCGTTCCCTGCACCAGCACCGAGAAGGCGACCGCTACGAAGACGAGCGAGTAGATCAGCTTGGCGTCGTGCACGTTCTCCAGCACGGCGAAGGCCGCCAGCAGGATAGGCACCGCCCCCTTCAGGCCGCCCCAGAGCAGGAAGAGACGTTCGCCCCTGTTCAGACGTACCGGCGCCAACAAAAGCGAGCCGACGAGCGGGCGGGCGACGAAGACGAGCAGCGCGGCCACCGCCAGGCCCTGGAGCCAGACCCAGTCGTGAGCGACATAACTGAGATCGATGGTCAGTCCGAGCCCGCCGAAGGCGGCGACCTCCGCCAGGCTGGCGAGCGAGGAATGGAAGCTCTCGACCTCGGCCTTGAACGGGAAGTGCTCGTCGCCGACCAAAATTCCGGCCACGAAAACGGCCAGGAAGCCGGAGCCGTGCGCCGCGCTGGCGAGCCCGTAGACGACGCCGCAGGCGGCGAGAGTGCGCAGGGGATATAGGCCCGCGCTCGGCAGCCTGACCCGCATCAACGGCACGAGCAGCCGGCCCGCGACGATGCCGAAGGCGAGCCCGACCGCTGTCGCCAGAGCGAACTCCCGCACGACCATCAGAAACGAGCCGTGGCTGGAATTGGCGAACTGGATCATCGCCAGCATCAACGCGATCCCGACCGGGTCGTTGGCTCCCGACTCGCCCTCGAGGATGGTGTCGGTGCGCCCGCCGACCTCGCGCCGGCCGAGCACCGAGAACATCACGGCCGGATCGGTGGGCGCCAGCGCCGCTCCGATCAGGCCGGAGGTTGTCCAGCCGAGACCGAGTAGCAGGTGGCAGCCGGCCGCGACGACCGCCGCGGTGCCGAAGGTGCCCAGCAGGCCGAGCGAGGAGATGGGAACGAGCGAGGAGCGAAAGCGACGCCAGCCGATGTGCATGCCGCCGTCGAACAGGATCACGACCACCGCGACCACCACGACTCTCTCGACTGTCTGGATCGAAGCGTGACGCTGAAGGTGCGGGAAGATCTCGGAGAGAGCGGCGCCGGCGAGCAGGAAGAAGGCCGCCGTCGGTATCGGCAGTCGCTCGCTCAGCCTGCTCCAGACGAGCGCGAACGCGAGCCCGCCGGCGACGATCAGGACGATATCGGCGAAACTCACGATCTCGTGCATGCCCAGACTCTAGTGGCCGGGGTCAGTTCTTACACGGCGTCGCGGCGGGCGGTTCAGTCGCCGTAGGCGGCCGGTCCCGACGCCGGCGGTCGAGCGAAGCGGCGCCGTCCGTAGGAGAAGGCGGCCAAGCCGATCAGGGCGCCGACGGCGTCGATGGCGACGTCACGGGGCGCGCCTATTCGGCCGTACACGAAGTGCTGGTGGAGCTCGTCGCTTGCCGCGTAAGCCAGCGCCACGAGGAAGGCGAGCCACGGTCTCGTGAGTGCGCGTACGAGCAGTACTGCCAGCAGTGCGTACTCCGCGGCGTGAGCCAACTTGCGCAGAACAAAGTCCCAGCTGCCGAGCCCCGAGTTGAGGCTCGGGATCGAGGAGAGGGCGAAGATCACCGCCGCCCAGGCGATTACCGGAAGCCAGAGGCTGATAGCTCGAGGTATTCGGGACATGACCGGCGACCATGATAGGCTCGCCCGCAGATAACGGCGAGCGGTTAGGGAACCCGGTGCAAGTCCGGGACGGTCCCGCCGCTGTAAGGGGAGATGCTCCTTTGCCACGACGTCACTGGCCCTCGGGTCGGGAAGGCGGCGAGGGAGGGTGCCCCAAGTCAGAAGACCTGTCGCTCGTCGCAACCGGACCCCTCGAGGAAGGGAAGATTCGTGCGAAAGCGCATTCTCGTAATAGTTGTTTTGGTTGTTCTGGCCGGAGTCTTCGTACCGCTGGCGGGCGCCGTCTTGGTCTCGGTGCGGGTCGAGGGAAAGACGCAGACCATCTTCGGCTCCAGCGAGCCGCGCCTGCAGGTCAGCTCGACCGCACTCGACGCCCTCACGGCCGCGGCGACGAGCGGCGAGTTCTACTACCACCTCACCGTCAGCTCGCTCGGCTCCTATGTCGATCAGATCGGGCTCTACCCGGCGACCAGCACGGGCGGCTGGATGTTCAAGGTGAACGGAGCGCAGCCGCCGGTCGGCGCCAGTGCCGTGACGCTCAAGAACGGCGACCGCGTGCTCTGGTACTGGGGCGGCTTCGACTCGGTGACCTACGCCGGCCCGAAGACGCTCGAGCTCACTCACAGCAAGCTCAGCCACTCCGAGCGCGTACGCGTAAAGCGCACTCAGAAGAGGCTTTACTGCTACGCGGTCGCGGCCCAGGACGACAAGGGAGTAAGCACTCCCGCTCTGGGCGCCGTCATCAGCGCCGGCTCTGGGAAAGCAGTCAAGACGAAGAAAGGGCGGGCCTGCCTGGGTGCGCACGGCGGCTCGCTCGTGCGGGCCACTCTCAGCGGCGCCGTTCGCTCCAACACCCTGCCGTGAACGGCCTGCGTAGATCGCTCTGCCTGATTCTCCTGGTTGCGGCCGGCCTCGCCGGCTGCGGCCAGGGGGAGAAGGGCAAGGCGCGGGTCTGGGTGACGCGCGACCGCGGCGCGACGACGCTCGAGCAAAAAAGCGTTCCCGCCGGGCTGACCGCGCTGCAAGGGCTCTACCGCGTTGCGCAGGTAGAGACCGGCTACGGCGGAGCCTTCGTCACCAAGATCGACGGAGTCGCCGGCTCGCGGCTGCACCAGCGCGACTGGTTCTTCTTCGTCAACGGCTACGAGGCCGATCGTGGCGCGGCTTCCTACCGGCTCCGCGGCGGCGACCTCGAGTGGTGGGATTACCGCTCCTGGAGCGGCTCGGAGCGGGCGCCGGTAGTAGTCGGCGCCTTCCCGGAGCCCTTTCTTCACGGTTACGATGGGAAACGCCGGGCGGCGGCGGTCCGCTTCGGGCCCGGGCTTCGTGCCGAGGCAAGGGCTCTGGCCAGAGTCGTTCGCGCTCGCTCGCTCGCGCCGATCGGTAGGCCCGTTGCGGCGGCGGCGAACCTGCTCGTCGTCACGGCCGGACGGCCGGGCTTGGTCGCGGGGCTGCGCAGCGGAGAGAAGGCGGGCGACCCGGTGCGCTTCGTCGTGAGCGGTCGCGCCTTCGCGCGAGAGCTCGCCCGTGATCCGGCGCTGGTTCGTCAGCGCTACCAGGCGGCGGAATGGAGCAGCTCGTGAGACCATCGGCTGCGCTGGCTCTGCTCGGGGCGTGCGTCGTCGCGGCGCTTGTCATGGCTCATCCACTGGCGCTGGCACTCCTGGCCGTCATCCTGCTCGTACTTCTGCTGCGGACACCCTGGCGGCGTGCTCGCCTCTTCCTGCTCGGCATCGCCGTGTCGTCGTTCGGCCTCTTCGTGATCTGGCCGCTGACCGAGCACAAGGGTAGCCATCCGCTCTGGAACGGCCCGATCGTGCCGGTGCTCGGCTCGATCGACGTGACTCGAGAGGAGCTGGCCGCCGGAGCCGTACAGACGCTTCGCCTGGCCACCGTGGCGCTCGCCTTCGCGCTCTGGGCGCTCATGCTCGACCACGACAGGCTGGTTCGCGAAGCCCGGCTGGCACGGCGCTCGGTGTTGACCGTGGCGCTCGCGACCAGGCTCATTCCGACGCTCGAGCGGGACGCAGTCGGTTTCGTCGAGGCGCTACGCGGCCGTGGTGTCGAGGTCGAAGGGCTGCGCGGACGCTCGCGCCTGCTCGCACCGCTCGTAGCCAGCTCGCTGGAGCGCGCGCTCACCCTGGCCGAGTCGATGGAGGCGCGCGGTTACGGTCGCCCCGGTCGCGCACCCGTGCTGCGGGCTCGTTTCAACTGGCGCGAGCGAGCCGCGCTGGCGTTCTCGCTCCTGCTGCTGGTGTCTTCGCTGCTATGGCTCTGAACACTCGAATCGCACACGTCGAAAGACTCGCTTTCAGCTATCCGGAAGCGACTGGAGCCGCTCTCACAGACGTCTCGCTCGAGCTCGAACGAGGCGAGGTCGTGCTAGTGCTCGGGCGCTCGGGCTCGGGCAAGTCGACGCTGCTCAGGGCGCTGGCGGGGCTCGTGCCGCACTTCCATGGCGGGCGCTTCTCGGGCTCGGTCGGTGTCGCCGGTCTCGATACGCGCTCGACCGCGCCGGCCGCGCTGGCGGGCACCGTGGCGACGCTGTTCCAGGATCCCGAAGATCAGATCGTCTTCGAGCGGGTGTCGAGCGAGGTCTCCTTCGGCCCTGAGAATCTCGCTCTCCCGCCGGCTCAGGTGGAGAAGAGAGTGGTTGCCGCGCTCGCAGCGGTCGGCGCCGAGCACCTGCTCGATCGATCGACTCGCGATCTTTCCGGAGGCGAGCTGCAGCGCATCTGTCTCGCCTCGGCGCTGGCGCTGGAACCGCAGTTGCTCCTGCTCGACGAGCCGACCTCGCAGCTCGATCCGGAAGGAGCGGCGGTCTTTCTCGAGCTCGTCGAACGGCTGGCGCGAGAGCGCGGAATGACCGTCGTCCTGAGCGAGCAGCGTCCCGCTCTGCCGCTGGAGATCTGCGACCGCGTTCTCTTTCTCGAGCGGGGAAGCCTCCTGCTCGATGCCCCGCGCAGACAGGCGATCGAGTGGCTCGAGGAAAACGCGCCGGTGTTCGTCGAGCCCCCGGAGTCGTTCGATAAACAGGGCGGCGAGCCGGGCAGGGTGATCTGCAGGATGGAGAAGATCGGCTATGCCTACCGGCCCGGGATTCCCGTGCTCGAGAACGTCTCGCTCGAGCTGCGGCGCGGCGAAGTCGTCGCCCTCGCGGGCCCGAACGGCAGCGGAAAGACGACTCTGGCCAAGCTGGCGTGCGGCTTGCTAGAAACGCAGGAGGGAGAGGTAGTACGCCACGGGCGCGCCGGTTATCTCTCGCAGGATCCCGGCCGCTACGTGGTCTGTGAGCGCAGCGAGGACGAGGTGGCGCTGGGGATTGACGGGGATCTGGCCCGGGCACGTGGCTGGCTCGTCGAGCTCGGGCTGGGGGGGAGCGAGCGGCGTCACCCGCGCGATCTCTCGAGTGGTGAGCGCGAGCGCCTGGGGCTGGCTGCAGTGCTGGCCACGGAGCCCGACCTACTGGTTCTCGACGAGCCCACACGGGGAGTCGATCCGGGGCGGAAGCGGGAGCTGAGCGAGTTGCTACGGACAGGTGCCTCCGGACGAGCGACTCTGCTGGTAAGCCACGACCGGGCCTTCGCCCGCAGCGTCGCCGACCGCGTCGTATCGCTCGCCGAGCAGGGGGTGCTGGTAAGTGCGTAGCTGGGCTGGCTATCTACTCGCCGTACTGGTGGAGACCTCGGCGCTGGCGCTGGGCTTTGTCAGCGGGCAGTGGGTGATGGCCGCGATCGCGTTGGGCGTGGCGCTGGCCGTAGCGCTCGGTGCCTTCGTCGAATCGGGCCCCGACTCGGCCAAGGAGGTGGCCCTGATCGCCACCCTGACGGGGATCGCCGTGGCCGGGCGCCTGCTTGTCCATCCCTTTCCCGGCGTTCAGCCAATGACGGTCATCGTCATCACCACCGGCGCCGCCTTCGGGCTGCGGATCGGCGTTTCGGTGGGAGCTCTGGGGGCGCTCGTCTCGAACTTCTTCCTCATCCAGGGCCCCTGGACGCCATGGCAGATGGTTCTCTGGGCGCTCTGTGGGGCGGTCGGAGCGCTTGCCGGCTCGCTAGTGCGTCGCCGGCTTGTCTTCGCGCTTCTCTGCGCGCTTCTCTCCTACGGCTTCTCGACCGCTATGGATGCATTCTACTGGTGGTATCAATACCCGCATACCTGGGCCGGGTTGACATACTCGCTGGCGACGGGCTTCGCCTTCACGCTCGCCCACACGCTGGGCTCGTTTGTGATCGCGCTCGCGGTCGGTCCCGAGCTCGTTCGCATGCTCGAGCGCTTCGGCCGCCGCTTGCACACCGAGATCGTCTGGGACGAGCCGCCGGCGCCGGGGGAGCCGGTCGGTGGATAAACGAATCGCGCGTTGCGCAGGAGCACCAACCTCCTCCCCGCTGCGATCGTACCCTCGACCCAATCCCGAATTTGAGCTTGAAACGTGACGGAATCGTGACCTTTCTTCCCCAACTCGGGCGGACAAGACGAAGCCTGCCGGGGGCCTCCCGTTGCCGCCGATAGCATGGTCTCCGTGCCCGACGAGAACTATCTAGCCGAGTTGAACGAGGCTCAGCGCGACGCGGTGCTCTCCACCGAGGGGCCGCTGCTGGTCGTCGCCGGCGCCGGCTCGGGCAAGACACGCGTGCTCACCTACCGGGTCGCCCACCTGATCCGCGCCTGCGGCGTCAAGCCGAACGAGATCCTGGCCATCACCTTCACCAACCGGGCGGCGGGGGAGATGCGCTCGCGCCTGATCTCGCTGCTCGGCCCGGTGGCCGAGCGAGCCTGGATCATGACCTTCCACGCCGCCTGCGGCCGCATCCTGCGCTCGGAGATACAGCGCCTCGGCTATCGCTCCAGCTTCACCATCTACGACCAGGCCGACCAGGTTCGCCTGGCCACGATCTGCCTCAAGGAGTTGGAGCGCGACCCCAAGCGCTTCCCACCGCGCGGCATTCACTCTCAGATCTCGAACGCCAAGAACGCGCTCGTCGGCCCCGAGGAGTACATGGCCCGCGTCTCCTCTTTCTACGACCGCACCGTCGCCGAGGTGTACGAGCTCTATCAGCGCAAGCTTTTCGCGGCCAACGCGCTCGACTTCGACGATCTGCTCTACCTGACCGTGCAGGTGCTCGATCGCTTCCCCGAGGCGCTCAAGCGCTGGCAGACGGCCTTCCGCTACGTACTGGTGGACGAGTACCAGGACACCAACCACGCCCAGTACAGGCTGCTGCAGCTGCTCGCGGCCAAGCACAAGAACGTCTTCGCCGTCGGTGATCCCGACCAGTCGATCTACGCTTTCCGCGGCGCCGACATCCGCAACATCCTCGAGTTCGAGCGCGACTTCGGCGAGGCGCGCCAGATCGCACTGGAACAGAACTACCGCTCGACGATGTCCATCCTCGAGGCGGCGAACGGGGTGATTGTCCAGAACCGCGAGCGCAAGGAGAAGAGGCTCTGGTCGGAGCTCGGCAACGGCGACCCGGTGCAGGTCGTGGAGGTCGAGGACGAGCACGCCGAGGCGCGCTACGTCGCGGCCTCGATCGCCAAGTTGATAGACGAGGGCTACTCGGGCTCCGAGATCGCCGTCTTCTACCGCACCAACGCCCAGTCGCGCGTGCTCGAGGACGTGCTCGTGCGCCAGGAGATCGGCTACCGCGTGATCGGCGGCCCGCGCTTCTACGAGCGAGCCGAGATCAAGGATCTGGTCGCCTACCTGCAGGTGGTCGACAACCCGCTCGACGCCGTCTCGCTGCTCCGCATCGCCAACCGGCCGCGGCGCGGCATCGGCTCCACGACGCTGGCGCGGCTGCAGGCCTTCGCCGACGCCCAGGGCAGCTCGCTCTGGCAGGCGCTGGGCCGAGCGGAAGAGGCGGGGATCTCGACCGCCTCGCTGCGCGCAGTCACGAGCTTCCATACGCTGATCCAGTCGCTCCAGTCGGCGGCGCAGGAGCTGGAGCTGTCGGAGCTAGTCGAGGCGGTGCTGAAGCGGAGCGGCTACCTGGAGTCGCTCGAAGCGGAGCGCACGGTCGAGGCGGCCGGCAGGATCGAGAACCTGGAGGAGCTGGTAGGCGTGGCGCGCGAGTACGCGGCCTCGGGCGATCATCCGGTGCTGGCCGAGTTCCTGCAGGAGATCTCGCTCTACTCCGACTCCGACGCGCTGGCCGAGGAGCGAAGTGACGTCACCCTGATGACACTGCACAACGCCAAGGGGCTCGAGTACCGAGCGGTCTTCATCATCGGCATGGAGGAGGGAATCTTCCCGCACTCCCGCTCGATCGAGGAACAGGGAGTCGAGGAGGAGCGGCGCCTCTGTTACGTCGGGATGACGCGGGCCATGGAGCGGCTCACGCTCACGCACGCCTCCTCGCGCTCGCTCTATGGCCGCCACGACTACAACCTGCCCTCGCGCTTCCTCGACGAGTTGCCCGAGCGCTGGATCAAGCGCGAGCGACTGCGCGGCTCCTCCTGGTCGGGCTACAAGCCGCCGGCCGGAAGCGCCACGCCGCGCACCGATCTGCCCGAGCTGTCGACCGGCGACTCGGTTCGCCACAACACCCTCGGCGAGGGAGTGGTCACTCGCATCGAGCCGGGCGGGGTCGTCACCGTCCGCTTCGCGGGCGAGACGAGCGAACGGCGATTGATGCTGGAATATGCGCCGCTGGAGAAGATCGCACACTGAGCGTCGGGCTGGAGCCTCGTGCTCCACTATTGCGTCTTTTCCGCCGTACTCGAATTCGGGCAGCGAATTGCGACCGGCGTGAGTTACTGCTGGAATAGGCGCCGACGAAGGGGAGAGCAACGTGGCCATCGAGATCCGCACCTGTAAAGACGAGGAGTTCGCCGCCGGCATCAGCCCGATCTGGCAGTACTTCAGTGAGGAGCCGAGCGAGGAGCTGATCTCGAACTTCCGGCGCATGCTGTCGGCGGACCGCATCAACGCCGCTTTCGACGGCGAAGAAGTCGTCGGTTCGGCAAGTTCCTACCCGTTCCAGATGACGATTCCGGGCGGACCGGTGGCGACCGCGGGCGTCACGCTCGTCGGCGTGAGCCCCACTCACCGGCGGCGGGGCATTCTGAGCAAGCTGATGAAGCAGCTGCTCGATGGCGCGCGCGACCGCGGCGAGTCGGTCGCGGCGCTCTGGGTGGCCGAGGAGACGATCTACGGTCGCTTCGGCTGTGGCATGACCTCGATCAACTGCGAAATCCGCATCGACCGCGCCCACACCCGTTTTCGCAAGCACTGGGAGCGGTTGGAAGCGCGCCAGGTCTGTGCCGAGGAGGCGCTCGAGACCTTACCCGGCGTTTACGAGCAGGTGGCGCCGAATACTCCGGGCATGATCTCGCGCACGCACGAGTCGTGGGAACTGAGGCAGTTGGACGATCGCCCAAGCGACCGTCACGGCGCCGGGCCGCTGATCCGTGTGCTCTTCGAGCGTGAGGGTAAGCCCGCCGGTTACGCCCTCTACCGGCACCGAACCGATTTCGTCGAGGGGCGCTCCAACTCGACGCTCGAGATACGCGAGGCGATCGGCGCAGATATCGCCGCCACCGCTGCCGTCTGGCGCTACCTGTTCGACATCGACCTGATGGCGCAGATCCACGTCGAGTACATGCCGATCGATCATCCGCTCTTCTTCCTCCTCGCCGAGCCGAGGCGGCTGCGTCTGCGCGCCCAGGACGGCATCTGGTTGCGCTTGGTGGACGTCGAGTCGGCGCTCAGGGCCCGCTCCTTCGCAAGCAGCGAGCAACTGGTGCTGGAGGTCGCGGACTCCTTCTGCCCCTGGAACGAGGGCTGCTACCGGATCGAGGAGGGCGAGATCTCGCGCGCCGGCGGCGAGGCCGACCTGCGCCTCGACGTGCGCGAGCTGGCGAGCGTCTTCATGGGCGGCTTCAGCTTCGCTCAGCTGGCCGCTGCCGGTCTGGTCGAGGAGCTTCGCCCGGGCGGGATCGCCTGCGCCGATCGTCTCTTTATCAGCTCTCCGGCGCCCTGGTGCCCGGAGATGTTCTAGAAGCGGTCTACGGGAGCCGAGGCGTCGCTAGAATCTGGGACCGGGGCGGTTAGCTCAGTTGGGAGAGCACCAGCTCGACAAGCTGGGGGTCACTGGTTCAAGCCCAGTACCGCCCACCTCTCCGCGAAAAGTCCGCCGGCTAAGGCCGGCGAAGACTTTTCGCGGTATTGCCTCCGAGTACGAGTCGGCGCGCCTTCGGCGCGTGTGACTCGTCTGCTCCTAGGAGCGGGGCGGGCTGGCCGTGAATGTAAGCAGTGTTCGGGGCGGGCTGGTCGGGGGATGGCGTCGGGTGAGCCGCGCCCGCCATGTCGGTCGCGGCGGCGGGTCAGCAGTGGAACGATCCTCTGTGGGGCCGTGTAGAAATACTGTCCTCCCAGTGGCCGTACCGCCGGCGGCGCCCCGAGAAACCGAGAGCCAATGATTCTGGTTGAGGGTTCGGGCTCGCGGGTAGCATCGATTCCGTGATCGGTAACCACGCGGAGCCGGCTCCACTGTGACCACATCGAAAACCATGCCGGCTGCATTCCTCGGGCACGGCTCGCCGATGAATGCGCTCGACAGGAACCGGTTCACGGAAGCCTGGCGGGCGTTTGGGGCCGAGGTTCCTCGGCCGCGCGGGATATTGGCGGTCTCAGCGCACTGGTACATCAACGCCACGGCCGTCACCGCGATGCCGGCGCCGAGGACGATTCATGATTTCTACGGTTTCCCCGAGGAGCTTTTTGCCGTGCGGTATCCGGCGCCGGGTGATCCCGAGCTGGCGGCGGAGGTGGCCGATCTCTTGCAGCCCACCCGGGTCGGAATCGATACCGACAGCTGGGGCATCGATCATGGAACCTGGTCGCTGCTCGTGCACGCTTTTCCTGACGCCGACATCCCGGTGGTGCAACTCGCGATCAACGCGACCAAGCCGTTCGAATATCACCTGGAGCTGGGCGCGAAGCTGGCGCCGCTTCGCGATAGCGGCGTGCTCATTGTCGCCAGCGGCAACGTCGTGCACAATCTCCGCCGCATCGCCTGGGAGATGCCTGACGCGGCCTTCGACTGGGCCCGGAGCTTCGGCGCCGAGGTCGGCGCGATCATGACCAGCTCTCCCGCGAACGTAACGAGGCTGGAGGAGCACGAGCAGTTCGCGTTGGCCGCGCCCACGCCCGATCACTTCATCCCGCTGCTCTACCTGGCCGGCCTGGCTTCCGCCTCCGACGAGAAAGCGCAGACCCTGGTCGACGGTTACGCGATGGGCTCGCTCTCGATGGCCTGCTACACGCTCGGGTGCGGCAGCATCGAGTTCGATGCACGGCTCGGATCGCCCGCTTTGCCGGATATGCCGGGTGACGAGACCAACATATGACGCGGAACCGCAGCGCAGTCCGGAGCTAGGGTGCGCGGATGCCGGGCCGGCCGGAATTATAGATCTGTTCGTCCGCGCCGGCGCTAGCGCCGCTCGCGCTTACGACCCGGCAGGTGCCGCCGCACGATCAGGGCGATCGCGGCGACCGCTCCGGTCTGCGCCAGGCGCCGGGCGCGACGTAGCCGCCGCGAGATAACCGGCCCGAGCTCGTCGAGATCCTTCTCCAGCCGGGCCCGCACGGCCTCTATTTGCGCGCGGATCTGAGCCGAGTCTTGAGCCATTCGAGGTTCTCCTTGCTGGTCTCGATCGCCTGCTTCGGAAGCGGCGAAGCCGCCGAGCGAAGCGACCTGATGCCGATCAGCAGGCATGCGCCTGTGAAAAGTAAGAGCAAGCCGGCGACCACGAGCGCGGCCGCCCAGCCCGGAAGGGCCAGCGCGACGGCGAGGATCACCACGGCCACGAGCGTCGCAATCAGTAACAGCCCGCCCAGGGCCGCGGCGATGAGGAGCCCGATCCCGAGTGCAACATGCTTTCCCTTCGAGGCTAGCTCGCTCTTTGCCAGCTCGATCTCGAGCTGGACCAGCTCACGCAGGTCAGCCGTGAAGGTCTTCCAGCTCGAATTGGGCTCGTTCGTCTCAGTGTCCATCTCGTTCCCGCCACACCCTTGCACGGTTCATGCCAAGCATCGGCGCCCCGCTGTCCAAGCTCGCGGCGAGGTATTACCGAGTCAGTCCCTCCACCGTGCCGTCGTCGACTCTAGCTGTAGTCGTGCTTCTTGCCGGCTCGCTTGTCGGCGCGCTTCTCCTTGAGCGTCTTCTGCGCCGCCTTCTTCTGACCCTTCTTCGGTTTCTCCGAACCCTTCATCTCGCCTCCAGCCTTCGAATATCGCTCTCGTCAACCCTAGCGGCCGGCCAAGATGTGACGTGATGGGCCCCGGTGCTGCGCGTCCCGGCGGGCGGGACGGTCGAAATCCCCGCCCGGAATATCGGTCGCGGCGAATAGTCCCGCCGACTCTCCAAGTACCGTTTACCTCGGATAGATGAGTACGACCCGTAACTACGTCGCTTTCGACATCGAGACGGCCAAGGTGCTGCCCGAGTCGGTGACCGACCTGATGGATCATCGGCCGCTCGGTATCGCCTGCGCGGCCGCCGTCGTGTCGGGGCGAGAGGAGCCCGTCATCTGGCACGGCGTGAACGGCGGCAAGCCGGCGGCGCAGATGTCACAGGCCGAGGTGCGCTCGATGATCGAGCAGTTCGCCGCCTGGGTGGACGAGGGGTACACGCTTCTTTCCTGGAACGGGCTCGGCTTCGACTTCAACGTTCTGGCCGAGGAGTCGGGCCTGACGGAGGAATGCGCACGCATCGCCCTCGACCATGTGGACATGATGTTCCACGTCGTCTGCGCGCTCGGCTATCCCGTAGCGCTGGGCAAGGCGGCGGAAGGGCTCGGCTTGCCCGGAAAGAGCGGCGGTATCAGCGGCTGCGACGCCCCGGTGATGTGGGCTCAAGGACGCTTCGCCGAGGTTCTCGAATACAACACGCAGGATTCTAGGCTGGCGCTCGCGATCGCGCTCGAGGCGGAGCGTCGAGGCGAGCTGCTCTGGATCACCCGCAGGGGCACCACGGGGCGCATGCCGCTGAGGCAAGGTTGGCATTCCGTTCGGCAGGCGCTGCAGATTCCCGGGCCGGATACGTCCTGGATGAGCGACCCGCCGACCCGTGAAGAGTTCACCGCCTGGTTGCCATCAGATTCGCTGATCTGATTCACTAGTGGCACGCGCGCGGGGGTCGTGTCTTGCGTTGATGCTCTGATCCTGCGCAAATCGAAGCTCAAGCACGAGGCGGCGGGTGTATTTACGGGAGAACAATTCGGTAGAAGATCTGTCTGAAACAGCCGAGCCGCAGCTCGGCCGGCAGCAGCTCGGCCTGCCCTGGCTTACCTTCCGCAGGTCATCGGGGTTGATACGCAGTCTCGACGGCCATTGGGGCATCGTCTCCGTCGCCTTCAGCCGCCCGGAAGGGCTTCTAGCGTCCGCGAGCTCTGACCGGACAGTGCGCGTGTGGGATCCGGAGAGTGGCATCTGCCTGCATGTGCTTCGAGGTCACAGGCAGCCGGTGACGGCCGTGGCGTTCGGCCCGGCCGGCGACATCATCGCGTCGGTCTCCTGCGACAAGACGGTGCGGCTCTGGGATCCCGAGAGCGGCGAGTGCCTGCGCACGCTCGAAGGGCACACTCGCTCGGTGATGAGCGTCGCCTTCAACCCTGAGGGGAATCGGTTGGCCTCCGGCGGTTTCGACAAGACGGTGCGAATCTGGAATCCCAAGAGCGGCAAGTGCTTGCGAAAGCTCGAAGGGCACTCCGAAGCCGTGACTGGTGTCGCCTTCAATCCAGCGGGGAAGCTGCTCGCTTCGGGCGGGCACGACCGTGTGGTGCTTATCTGGGATGTCTCTTCGGGACGGGTGAAACGGACACTCGAGGGCCATGCTTCGCTGGTAAACGGCGTTGCCTTCGATACATCCGGGAAAACGCTTGCCTCGGCCGGCTACGACGGGATGATCCGACTCTGGGATGTTGCCAGCGGACGCTGCGAGAAGGTGCTCAAGGGTCACAAGAGCTCTGTCTCGAGCGTCGCTTTCAGTCCCGACGGAAGCCGACTCGCGAGCGCGAGCCTGGACCGGACGGTTCGCATCTGGAATGTCGAGAGAGGCGTCTCGGTGCGCGTTCTGGAAGGACGTGAGAATCGGTTGCGAGGCGTCGCCTTCAATCTGAAAGGCGACCTGCTCGCCGCCGCCGGCGTGGAGGGGTTGCTGAAGATCTGGGACGTCTCGGAAACGCTCCAGCCCGTTTGAATCAGCGCCTGCGGCGCAGTTTTCCAACCTGAGTCAAAGACTGGTTACTCCAGCGGCGCCGAGCGAGCAAGCGAGGCGCGACGATCCTACCCCCCGAACGGGTTACTCCAACCTGTTCGTGCCGTAGTCGTCGAACGCCGAAACGGTGGGCTGGTCGAACGGCTGGTGGTTGCGCGCAAGCTCTAAGCGAGGATGGACGCTGAGCGAGTGCCTCCGATCGCCTGGGTATGGGCAATCGAGGCCTCGTACTGCATTGCTGGAAGCCGTTTCGGCGGGATTACAGAGCCGGAATCGGCGGGCTCTTAAGCCGCCGCCTTTCTCGCTGGATCGTCGCTTCCGTGCTCGTCTCGCTGCTGCTCTTTGGCCCGGCGGCGCAGAAAGCCGGTACGAGCGCAAGCCTGGTCGGCGCCATGCGCGCGAAGCCCGCACTCTGCGTCGGCACTCATTCCAAGGAATGCGGCGCGGCGGTCGCCGCAAGCAGTAAGAAGGCGACGAAGAGTTGCGCCGTAAAGGCTCGCAAGCACACTAAGAAGTGCCTGACGCAGGCTCGTAATAAGACCAAGAAGAAGTCGAGGAGCACCGCCGGCGCCAACACGAAATCAACCAGCGCCCTTCCAGACGGTTACGGGCCGGCGCAGTTCCGCGGCGCCTACAACCTACCTTCCGCCGCGCCCTACTCACAGACGATCGCAATCGTGACGGCGTATGACAGTCCCAACATCGAGAAAGATCTCAGCGTCTATTCAACGACCTTCTCCCTGCCGATCTGCAGCAGCTCGAACGGCTGCTTCCGCAAAGTGAACGGAACCGGTGAGAAGGCTCCGATTCCCGCCCGCAATGCCCTCTGGGAGCTCGAGACCTCGCTCGATGTCGAAGTCGCTCACGCCGTGTGCTCCAACTGCAAAATCCTTCTCGTAGAGGCCGCGTCGAGCTCGGTGAACGACCTCGCCGCCGCCGTCGACACCGCGGCGAAGCTCGGGGCCGACGTGATATCGAACTCCTGGGTAGTGAAGGAGTTCCGCGGCGAGACTGCTCTCGACCAGCACTTCAACCATCCTGGAATCGCGATCACCGCCGCTTCCGGCGATACGGGTTATGGAGTGAAATGGCCCGCGGCCTCGCCTTACGTCACCGCGGTCGGCGGAACGACGCTCGATCTCGACAGCGCGAACGCTCGCGTGAGCGAGAGCGCCTGGGAACAGGGCGGCTCCGGCTGCTCGGCCTACGAGTCCAAGCCGACCTGGCAGACGGACAGCGGTTGCAAGCAGCGGACAGTTCCCGATGTCGCCGCCGTCGCGAATCCCGACACCGGCGCGGCGGTCTACGACTCCTACGGCTACTCCGGACGGCGCGGTTGGTACAAGGTGGGGGGCACGAGCCTGGCCGCGCCAATCGTGGCGGCAATCTACGCGCTCGCCGGCAACGCCGACAATGTGGTTTCCGGCTCCTATCCCTACGCCCACTCCTCGATGCTGTTCGACATTCAGTCAGGGACGAACGGCAAGTGCGCCTTGACGTACCTGTGCACCTCCGCAGCCGGATATGACGGCCCGACCGGGCTCGGCACTCCAGCAGGGACTGCAGGCTTCTAGCCTCTGGAGCAAGGCGAGGGATGCCCAGCCTCCGTTCGTGCGAGCGAGCCGTGCACGGGCGGAAGCTCGGTCAGGATCGGCCGAGCGACTGCGCGCTGATTCGATACAGAGGCGGCACATTCGCGGGCGTTTTCGCCCGGTACCTTTATCCACCCCGTGGGTGGGTGGGGGGGTGGTGGGTGGGCAAAGGTGCCCAAACCCCGAGCGAGCGCTCCGAATAACCTGGCTGGCCGTCACGCCTAGCTACCCTTGGCCGCATGCCTGTACTGGTCGCGTCGAATCTGCGCAAGGAGTTCGCCGGAACGCTTCTTTTCGAGGGCGTTTCCTTCTCGCTCGAGCGCGGCGAGAGAATGGCTCTGGCAGGCGCGAACGGAGTCGGCAAGACGACGCTTCTACAAGCGCTCGCGGGCAGGACGGAGCTGCAGGCCGGCGAGTTGGCGCTGGCCAAGGGAACGAGAATCGCGCTGCACGATCAGCGCCCGCCGCTCGATCGCGGCCTCGATCTGCGCTCGTACATGCTCTCGGGGCGCGCCGACCTGCTCGCCGCCGAGCAGGAGCTGGCGGAGCTGGAAGCGGCTATGTCGGCCGGAGCCCACGACCCTGCGACGCTGCGACTTTACGCCGACGCACAGGCGACGCTGGAGCACGCCGGTGGCTACGCGTGGCGCACCAGCTACGAGGCTGCGGCGCGCGGGCTCGGTTTCTCGCAATCCGACCTGGAGCGCTCGCTGGACAGCTTCTCGGGCGGCGAGCTGACGCGAGCCTCGCTGGCGCGAGCACTCGGCGCACGAGCCGATCTGTTGCTACTCGACGAGCCGACCAACCACCTCGACGTGGCCAGTATCGAGTGGCTCGAGAGCGAGCTCTGCAAGCTGGATGCGGCGCTCATTCTCGTCGCGCACGATCGTTGGTTCCTGGAGGCCTCCACCAACTGCGTGCTCGAGCTCGAGGGTCGCCGTGGAACCTTCTTCTCCGGGCCCTGGCACGCCTGGCGCGAGGAAAGGGCCGTGCGCGAGCAGCACGCCGCGAAGATGGCTACCCGCCAGGCCGAGGAAATCGCTCGCCTGGAGCACTTCGTCGCCCGCTTCCGCTACGGCACCAAGTCACGCCAGGCACAGTCGAAGTTGAAGCAGATCGCGCGCATCGAGGCAAACAAGATCGAAGCGCCCGCACGGACGCGGCGCTCGCTCGGTTTCGAGTTCCTGCAGCCGGCTCGCTCCGGAAGAACCGTGTTGGAGGTCAAGGGGCTGACGCTCGAGGCCGGCGGCCGTGCGCTCCTGCAAGGCGTGGATCTCGTGCTGGAGCGCGCTGAGCACGTTGCGCTCGTCGGCGCGAACGGCTCGGGCAAGACCACGTTGGTCGAGACGCTGATCGGTCGTCGCAAGCCCGCCGCGGGAACCGTGCACCTCGGTCAGAGTGTCGAGTGCGGCTTTTTCTCGCAGCACACGCTGGAGCTGGACGATCGCGGCAGCGTGATCGATTGCGCGCGCTCGGCGACCGGTCTTTCGCGCGCCGACGCTCAGAAGCTGCTTGGGCGTTTTCTCTTCTCCGGTTACGGGACGCAGGAGAAGGCGGTGCGCATGCTCTCGGGAGGGGAGCGGCGGCGGCTGGCGCTCGCGCTTCTCGTTGCCTCGGGCGCCAACTTCCTGGTTCTCGACGAGCCGACCAACCACCTCGACGTCGAGAGCCGCGAGGCGCTCGAGGCGGCGCTGGAGGCATTCGAGGGAACGCTGCTGCTCGTCTCGCACGATCGTGCCCTGCTCGACGCGGTCGCGGCCCGCACGCTGGCGATCGAGAACGGCGAGCTTCGCTCTTACGACGGCCGCTGGGCTGACTATGTCCTCGCGCGCGAGCGTGAGCGCGCTCCGGCCAAGGCGGTAGCCGCGCCGAAAGAGAAAAAGGCGCGGCCCGAGCGGGAAAAGCCCTCGCCGGTCGAGCGCGAGAGGACCCGCCTCGAACAGGAGATCGAGCGGTTGGAGAGCCAGCTTTCGACGCTGGAGCAGGAATTGGCCGAGGATTGGGCCGACCTGGAAAAGCTGAGCGCCTTTCGTACAACCCGAGCTCGGGTCGATCGGCTGCTGGAGCGCTGGGACGCGCTGGTCTCGGGCGGAGAGCCCAGTTCCGGCGACTCCTCTGCATGACTTTCGGAGTAGGCGAGAGCGTAGACTCGGTATGGCGACTGCGCCGTGAAGTACAAGGAGCCTAAGGTTTTGTGATCATGTTCCGGACTGCGCTGGCCACAACTCTTCTGACCGTCCTGGCACTGACGATCTGCCAAGGCAGCGCACGCGGCGCCTTTCCCGGAGCCGACGGAAAGATCGCTTTCGTCAACGATCGAAACGGGACACCCTCGATTTTCACTACGAACGCGGCTGGGTCGAACGTCGAGAAGCTGGTCCTCAACAACCCGCAGGGAGGATTCGCCGTCACCTCGCCAAGCGGTAAGCGGATCCTCTTCTCGGTACGAATCGCGACGAAGCTGACCTTCAGCTACGAGCTCTGGGTTATGAGCGCCAACGGGACTCACATCGGCCGTTTTTTCTCCCAAGCCTCCGATCAGCCATACGCGTCGACCTGGTCGCCGGACGGGAAAAGGATCGCCTTCTACAGAGATGACAAACTCTGGCTGGCGAAAGCCGACCGAAGCGGTGCCCGGGAGCTCACGGACGCCGATTTCAGCGGCGCCGCTCCGAGCTGGTCGAAGAAAGGCCTGATCGCCTTCGATCGCGCCGGGAGCATCTGGGTTGTGAATCCCAAGAGCGGTAAGGAGCGCCGAGTCGGGCCGGGAAGCCAACCTTCGTGGTCGTCCGACGGTCGCAGGCTCCTTTACGTTGCGGTGCCGCGCAGCGCCACGCTCAGCGACATCTTTGCAATGAGGGCCAACGGATCCGGTCGGCGGCAGCTGACCAAGACTCGGAGTGTCAACGAGACTCAGCCCGCCTGGGCGCCGGGCGGACGCTGGATCGCCTTCACGGGCAAGAAGGGCGTCTATGCAATGAGAAGCGACGGTAAGAAGCGGCGGCTCGTCGCCGCCAAAGGTCTGCAGCCAAGCTGGGCAAGGGGAGCAAGCGGGATCGTCTTCACCCGACGCACTCCGCGTTGGAACGGTTTCGTGTTGCGGACGAACCTGAACGGCAAGCACACGCGTTGGCTGTTGCGGCCTCGGCTCGACGCCAGTCCGACCTGGTCGCCCGACGGAAGTCAGCTGGCGTTCACGCGCGACGGCGTCGTCTATCTGGTGGGCGCGGACGGAGGGATCGCGCGTTCGACGGGCCTGAAGGGCGCCGATCCGGCCTGGAGCCCGAACGGAGAAAACCTCGTAGTTGCGTCCGGGCTCGACCTGGTGATCGCGAACAGCGACGGAACGGAGCCGGCGCCACTCGATCTCGGTTTCGACGCGAGCAAGTTCACGCACCTCTCCCAGCCCGACTGGTCGACGAACAAGAAGAACGTCAGCTCGATCGCGTTCGTCGCTACGAGCAGCGAGGGTCTCCAGAGCATCTTCGTCCTCAATCTGCAGGCGAAAACGCTCACGGCTAAGACGGGCACGCTCCAACAGTTGCCCCTGGGCTGCGGGACGATTGGAGCCAGTTCTCCCAGCTGGGCCCCGGATGGAAGCCTGATCGCCTATGCCTGCGACCAGTTCATTGCCTTCTCCGCCAGCGACGGGAGCAATCCGACTCCCCTGGGAGCGGCCGAGAACGCCACGCTGGCCTGGTCTCCCGACGGTTCGCAGATCGTTTACTCGAGCCAGTCCGGCGACCAAGGGGCGCAGCTGAACATCATGAACTCCGACGGGACGGCGCCCACGCAGCTCGATACTGGCCCCGGCTCGAGCGACCAGCCCGACTGGCAGCCGCTTCCCTGAGGCGCCCGCGGGGGACTGCGCGGCCGGCCGCCTTCAGAGCGCCCGGGGAGGGGAGCGTGGTGACGAAGGCGAAAACGTTTCTGGCAAACAACTATCCCGAAGGGACGTCGTTTTTTATATGAGGCTCTCGCTAGGCGCCGCCATAGCGATGCTGGGCATGTTCGTGTTCACCGGCTCGGCGCCCGCCCGCACAGCTCTTCCCGACCAGAAAGCGGCGCTCGCCGGAATTCAGCACGCGGTTAAAAAAGGTTGGGTCGAGCGGGCGGACGCCGCGCGCTACCGCAGAACGGTGAATCGCGCGGCGAACCTGATCAACAGGCTTCCGCAAGTGAGGCGGGCGCCTCTCGCGGCCAACCTGCATCAGGTGGCCCAGGTCTCGGCGAAGCTGGTCAGGGCACGAGCCACCGCCGTGTTCGGACAGCTTGCCTTCAACAACGCCTATTTCGCCCGGCACGGTCCGCCTGCGCAGAAAACCGACCTCACCGATGCCGACGGCGTCGTCTACCGCTACATGAGCGGCCTGGGCTTCGAGTTTCATCCGCTCGCCAACTTCGGCGCGCTGAACGCGAAGGTCGCGGGAGGAACGCTCGAATCGGTGCAACGTCTGGCCCGGGCGCTGATCGCGCGCGGTGTGAACCAGCCCGGTGGCGGGCTCGGCTGGGAGTACTATTTCAACTACGCGGGCGGAAGAGCGCCCTGGGTATCGGGCATGGCGCAGGCGGTTGCGGCCCAGGCGTTCGCGGCCGCCTCGCTCTCTGACGAGGACGACTCGACCAAGCTGGAGCAGGCCGCGCAGGCCGCCTTCCGCACGATTCCGCGGCGGCTGGTGCTTCGGCGCGCCTCCGGCCCCTGGATCCGGCTCTACGGGTTCAGCCATATCGTCGTGCTGAACGCGCAGTTACAGTCGCTGCTCTCGCTGCGAGATTACGCCAACACAATGGCCGACGGTGACGCGGCCACGCTCGCCGCGGCAATGGAGCGGGCAGCCGCCAGCGAGATTCACCGCTTCGACACCGGCTACTGGACCTACTACTCGCTGCCGCGAACGCCCTCCACGCTCGACTACCAGAAATTTGTCGTGCACCTGCTCGGAAAGCTCAACTCTTTGGACCCCAGGCTCGCCACGGCGACAGCCCGGTTCGCCGGCTATGCGAAACAGCCGCCGGCCTTCAAGATCGCGAGTAGCGGTCTCGGAGCGGTTCGCTTCTGGCTCTCCAAGCCATCCACGGTCGAGATGCGGTCTCCCGCGGGCCGCGCGAAGCGGCTCACGCTTTACGGCGGTTGGTACAACCTCGGCTGGAAGCTGCCCGCCCGCGCCGGCGCCTATTCCGTGCTGGTCAAGGCACGTGATTGGGCCGGGAACAGCTCTTCGTTCGCGGGCCTTCCGCTCGTGCGCGTTGCCTCGGCGGCGAACTGGTCGGTCGCCGGCTCGAGCGTGTCGCAGCGGAAGCTGATCATGGATGCGGCAGAAGCTGGTGTCGCCTCGCGGGCGGCCACAGCGACGACCGCGCTTTCGCCGGGGCAGGCGTCCTTCAACGTCGGCGCCGGCCTGGATAACGCTTCCCAGGCTTCGCTCGCTTCGAGCGCGGGACTGGGCAGCGTTCGCCTGAGTGTGACTTGGAATACCGGCGACCTGGCTCCCGACGCCGCCACGGTCAGCGCGATAGAGAGCATTCCAGCTGCGCAGTACCTGATTGTCGAGCTGAAGGCCGTGTCGCTTCCTGCCGACGCCACGGGTCGCGCCGAGCTGGCGCAGTTTGTGAGCTCGCTCGTCGGGCAGCTGCCGAACATCGACGAGTTGCTACTCGGCCCGGCGCCGACAACGACGACTGCTCCGACGTACTCGGCGGCGCTGGCCTCTCTTTACGATGCCGCGAAGGCCAAGGCCTCGACGCTGGTCGTGGCCGGCGAGCTGAACGGCGGCAAGACCCCCGGAGCGACCCTCACGGCACTGTCGGATGCCTACTCCAACTCGGGACGTGCGGCGCCGCTCATGAACGAGCTGGCATTCAGCCCCGCAGCGGAAGACGCGAAAAACGCCTGGTCGATCAGCGACTACCCGCAACTCGTGGCGGCACTCGAGGGGGAGTTTTCCGACAGTGCCCAAAAGGACTCAACCCTTCCGATACTCATGAACGGCGTCGCCACCGCCACGGCCATCCCGCCCGAGAAAGCGAGCGCCTATCCCTCGCCGCCGGGCCCCGCGCCCGGCGTTAGCGAGAATGCCCAGACGAACGCGTACACGCAAGCGCTGAAAAGCAGCGTCTGCATGCCTAACGTCTCGGGCGTGATATTCGGAAGGCTCGTGGACAGGGCGGGCAGCGGCGAGCAAGCGGGTGACCAATCGGGGCTCTACTACGCCGATGGGAGTGCCAAGACGAGCATGGGCACGGTCGCCAAGGCGGCCGCCCTGGCCGAGCGTGGCGTGCTCGCGGTGTGTCCTGGATACCAGGCTCGTGTCACGGCGAAAACTCTGATCATTCCGCTCAGCTTTTCCGGCTCCTCACCGCCCTGGGTGAGTCTCGCCTGCACGCGCGACTGTGCCTATCTGGTTACGCTCGAGCGCGCCGACGGTAAGCCGGTCAGGGCGAAGCGCGGTGTTCTGCGGGCCGACAAAGTCGCCACGGTAAGGCTCTCGGGGAGCTCCGGGCTCTCCGCGAGCGGCGGTTACCGCCTTCGCGTGCGCCTGGTTGCGCAGATGAATCCGGGCGCGATCTGGCAGTACCGAAGCCCGAAAATCGAAGTTTCCTGACGGCGCAAACGGCATCGAGAATATTCCGCGGGCCCGAAAGCCCTTTCCCGAGATTCGCGCTTAAACGTTAATGAGAGACGCAACTAATTGAGGTATCGAGGCGTATTAGGGCAACGCCGACGCTGCGAGTAGGCAAAAAGGGGTGAGCGCTTAGCTCTCTCAGTTACTTGACGGGGATTAGCCGCGAATCTATGAACAAAAAACGGGGGAGACAGAAGGTCTGGACATTCCAGAAGCGCTGTAGAAAGGCGCCTAGATCAGGGGCAAGTGGCTTGTGGCCAAGTGGGTCGGGACGCTCAAGAAGTAGGAAAGCGTAAGTCGTTGAAACGAGAGCGGGGCGACTTGACCACCCCGCTCTTTTCTTGTCTCTAGAAGACTGAAGTGAGCCCGCTTACTCGCCCCAGAGCGCTTTTCCGACCGGGACGATCTTCTTCGTCGACATACCGTTGACGACGCCCGCCGCCGACGCGTACCAGGCTACGGCTGCGGTGACGATGCCCGACCAGCCGCCGGCGTGGAGCCAAAAGTCTGTCTTACCGTGAGCGACCAGGAAGAAGCCGATCACGAGCAGGATCTCGGTGATCTCGAGCGTCAGGAACACTGCGAAGGTCGCCAGGTTCAACCGCGAGGCCCAGAGCACCATGTAGGTGTTGAAGATCGCAAACGCAAGAATGAACCAGGCCAGCGCGTTGTGCAGCTCAGCCGAGTCTTTGAACACGTTGTAGAGGGTGGTGTTGGTGCTGATCAGGACGACGAAGACTCCGAGCGAGAGCCAGAAGCCCCCGTAGGTGGCAAACGCCGTCGAGCCGAATACGTTGCGATTCTTGAACTCCTGCATTCCGGCCAGCAGCTGGATCAAGCCGCCGTAGAAGATTGCCGCTCCGATCCAGATACCGTCGGGAATGAAAGTCGCGTTGTGACCGCTCAGTAAAAAGGTCGTAAGAGCGAACGCCGCCAGACCGAGCGGCGCGGGATCGGCGACCCGCGAGAATCCTCGCTCTTCTGTCGCCTCGGCCATTGAGTCCTCCTATCTCGTAGACAGCGACGCCCGCTGGCGCCGTTCGGCGCAATCGTAAGAGGGCGGTCGGCCGGCGAGCCTACGGCTCAGAGGATCTTGG
>Ga0182010_10000097_pt1 | contig 46762 bp, 39 predicted proteins | sample 611E1MmetaG_FD_120488 | JGI IMG/M metagenome (GOLD analysis project Ga0182010, IMG submission 120488) | Permafrost microbial communities from Stordalen Mire, Sweden - 611E1M metaG | ecosystem: Environmental > Terrestrial > Soil > Wetlands > Permafrost | place: Sweden: Stordalen | collected... | reverse complement strand
CGGCACGAGTGGACGCGGAGGTGGAACCAGCGGGTCCGCGGGCGCAGGCGCAGGCGGAACCAGCGGGTCCGCAGGCGCCCGCGGCGGTGGGACCAGCGGCTCTGGGGGTGTGGCCAACGGTGGGACCAGCGGGTCCGGCGGTATGGCCAGCGGTGGGACCAGCGGGTCCGGCGGCACGAGCGGGCGCGCAGGCGGAACCACGGGGTCCGCAGGCGGAGGCGGAACCACCGCCTCCGCGGGCCGGAGCGGCGGGACCAGCGGGTCTGGCAGCGTGGCTAGCGGCGGGATGACCGCTCCTGGCACTTCGGCCAGCAGCGGTGGCGCCACGTCAGGCGCCGGTGGTGCCGGGGCAATGGGCGGCGTGGCAACAACCGCCCCGTCGCCGTCGGGGGGTTCGACGGCGACTGGCGGATCGAGCGCGGGGCCCGGAACGACCGTGAGCTCACTGGGTGGCAGTACCGGCAGCACCGGAGCGACCCAAACGACAGGAGCCAAGGCCGCCTCCACGAACTCAGGGGGCGGCTGCGAGGTCGCCGGGGCCGACCGCCGCGCCACTCCGGTGGGCGCGATGCTGGCCTTCGGCGCCGTGGTAGCAGGCAAGCTCTGGCGTCTTGTTGGCGGCGGCGATCGGTCGTCGTGATCCCGGCGTCAGCCCCGGGACACAGTGGGCGAAGCCCGAAAACGCGCGGCAGACTCCACGTCTTCACAACGAAAGTACCCCAGCTCGCATCTCCCGCTCATCGCGGGAGACGCGAGCCCGGTACGCGGGCTCGGGCGGCCAGGTGGGCTGTCGACGACCGTCACCCTTGTGGCGTGCTCAAGCCCGGCTAGTATTCCCTGTCACCATCCACCGTTCACAGGAGATCTTCATGCAAGTCAAGACCATAGGGATCCATTTTGTTTTCGCATGCCTGTTCCTCGGGGTAGGCGGTCTAGGGTGCGGTAGCAGTCCGGCCAGCACCCCCCCCGACCCGACCGCATTTGGGAACAAATACAAGATTGCCGATAATCAGATTCCTGGTTGGACCCAGGATCCCGATCCGACCACCTATTGGACCGGTACAGATTTGGTTACCGCGGGTATCGACGGCGGCAACGTGCTCTATGACGAAAAGGGGTTCCGGCAGGGCATGTTCGAAATTTTGGATGCTCCCAATCAGGAATGCGATCTGCGAGCCATGGATTTCGGGACGGATGCAAAAGCCACTGCGATGTTCACCTATCAGCAGAAGGCGAATCAGGCTTCTATCTCGATTGGACAATATGATGCATCGACCGCGATTGGCAGCTCGGTGATAGGCGGCATCAACGCTTTTGCCCATTTTGGCGCGTCGTATTTCGAATTGGCCTTGACCGGGTTTGCCGACCAGGCCTCGGCAGCTTCAGTGGCAGCGAAGTTCCTTGCAGTGCTGCAAGCTGACCAGTGATCTGCTGGCAATGCGGGCAACCGTCCCCGTGTCGCTCCTCGGAAAACGTCCCGTCGAGGCCCTCACTCCTCTCTAGCAAACAAGCCCAAGTACATGGCGAGCAGCGAATCGCGTGGGGTCTCGCCCACCGGGATCCGGGGCACGGTGAAGACGGGGCGCGGGGCGGCGAACTCACGGACGGCCTCCACCACCGTGGCGTGGAGCGCGGCGGCTGACTCCTGTTGGCGACGAAGCTTCTCCAGACGATCCATGAACGCACGAGTCTGCTCGCGCTCCTCCTGCCCACCCAAAAGTGCCGCCGCGCGCTCCACCGCTCGCTCTATTTCGCCGGGACCGGGCCAGAAGGCTTCTTCCACTCGGTTGACGATGAAGGCGCGCGGCACGCAGCCTTCGTCGGCCAAATGCTCACTGATGACCTGGGCTTCGACCATGCGGGCCGGATCCGGCGCGCACACCACCAGAAACACGGTACGCGGGTCGCGCAGCAAGCGGCCGACTTCTTCCCCGCGCGAGCGGAAGTGGCCGAGCAGGTCGGAGAAGGCGGCGAAGAACCCGACCGTTTCGTCCACGAAGGACGGGCCTGCCACACGCCCAATGAGCGAGGTCGCCGCGGCACCCGCCCGACTCCACAGGCGCGAGCTCCACGACGGCGCGGCGGTGGGCATGAACCAGCGGGTGATCTTGTCGCTGAAGAAGGTGGCCACCCGATCGGGGGCCTCCAGAAAATCCACGGCACTGCCGGTGGGTGGAGTGTCCAGCACGACGCTGTCGTAGCGGCCGGTGCGAAAGAGCTCGTGCACCCGCTCGACCGCCATGTATTCCAGGGTTCCCGATAGGCTCCGTGAGATGTGCTGGTAGACCCGGTTGGACAGCAGGGCTCCTCGCCGCGCTGGATCGGGAACCAGCAGCGCGATCATGTGATCGAAGGTCGCGGTGGGATCGAGCATGAGCGCACTGAGCGTGCCGGTAGGGTGCATCTTGCGGAAGCCGGTCAGCTCCATGGGATCGTTGGTCAGCTCAAGCAACCCGAGCGCGTCGGCGAGCCGGCGCGCGGGATCGATGGTGAGCACCAGGGCTCGCCGCCCCGCCGCGGCCTGGCGCAAGGCCAGTAGCGCCGAGAGAGTGGTCTTGCCCACGCCGCCCGGTCCCACACAGACCACCAGCCGCGCATCGGCGATGAGCGTGGCCAAGTCAGCCGCGCTGCCAACCGAACGCTCGACCACGCGCGACGAGCGCCCGTTATCAGGTGTGGGCGCCGGAGGCCGGGCCGGAAACTCCACCACGCTGGTGTTCTCCAGACCGCGCAACCGCTCGATCTGTTTTCGCGCATGGTCCAGGCCATCGAGCTGGCTCTGCGCCGCGAGCGCCAAGCGCGCCAGGGCCTCCTCGCTCTCGCGCTGCAGGATTTCGAGCAGCGGCCGGTCGCTGGCGTGTAGGAGCATGGCCGGGACCTGGTTCACCACGACCATTCGGGCCGCGATGCCCATCTGGCGGGCCTTGCGCAGAAGCTCGATCGTCTCGTTGACTGGCAATTCCTCGGGCAAGGTGATGGTCACCATTTCGCAACGCTGGCCATCGAGAAGTAGACGCTGAACCCGCTCCGCTGCGTGGGCGATGGGCCCGATGCGAAACATGCGGTGCACGGCGCGTGGCGTGTCCAGAAACGACAGCGCATGGCCGGTGGCCGGCAAGTCCACGATCACCGGCACGCGCCGGGCCGTGCTTTCGTCGACCAAGGCCCGCAATTCGTCGAGCACGATCATCTCGCGCATGGCCGGCGAGGTGCGGATGAACTGGCGCACCACGCGGTTGCGCAGGACCGCCTGAGCCAACATGGGGATATTGACCAGCCGCCGCAAGGCCGGCTCCAGCGCGGTATCCAGATCAATCCTGACCACCCTGACGCCGCTCTCCGGCGCAATCAGGTCAGGCAAGCGCCGGTACAGGGAGAACTCGACGGCAACAGCGCCCCCGCGACGTTGGGCCGCCAGGACGGCCAGGGCTGCCACCAGGGTGCTCTTGCCGGTGCCGCCCTTGCCGGTGACCAGGATCACGTCGCGCTGATCAACCAGCGGTCTAAGCGAGACGACGTCGAGCATACGCATCCATCGTGGCGGCTCCCAGCCCCGCTGACAACTGGGAATTGCGGCTACAAGGCAGCACCCAGACCCGCCAGCCCTTGTCGGAAGGTCACAATTGGGCGAAAGCCCAGCTCGCCCTCGGCCTTGCGGTTGTGGTAGCGACAGTCGCTGGCCACCAGGCGCACGCCGTAGCGTGTGAGGGGCGGGGCTAGGCGCCGGCGCACAAGGCGCGCTGCCCCTTCCATGGCAGCGGCAGCCAGGTACGTGACGAAGAACGGGACGGACCAGCGCGGTCGCGCCGTGCCCAAGAGCGCGGCCAGGCCATCGATGACCTCGCGCGCGGTCACGGTCTCGCCGTCGGTCAGGTGGTATACCTGGCCGGCTGCTGCTGGGGTGTCGGCCGCGAGCCACAGCCCCAGGGTGAGGTTTTCGACATGGGACAGCGCAAGGTGGTTGCTCGCGCGGCCGATGTAGATCGCGCGGCCCCGGCGCAGGAGGCCGGCGATGCGCGGGGCGATGCTGGGGTCGCCCGGACCCCAAATCGCCCCCGGCCGGACCGCGACGGTCTGCAGGCCGCGCTGGCCATGGGCCTCACGTACGATCTTCTCCGCCTCGATCTTGCTGGCCGTGTATGCATCGTGCGGCGACGGATCAAAGGGGCTCTGCTCGTCCACTGCGGCGCCTCGGCGGGGCAGACCCAACACCGTCAGCGAGCTGACGTGCACCAGGCGCTCGACGCTGGCGTCCTGGCAGGCCGCCACGACGTTGCGCGTGCCATCCACGTTTACTCGAAAGAACTCGCGCCGCGGACCCCAGTCAGGCACCTTGGCCGCGGCGTGAAACACGACCTGCTGATCGCGGGCAGCCTCCCGCAGCGACGCGACTTCGCACACGTCACCGCGAACGATCTCAGCGTGTAGCCCCGACAACCGACGCAGGTCGCTCTGGGGCCGCACCAGTGCCCGCACCCTGACCCCACGCCCGCGAAGGGCGGCCACCAAATTGCTGCCCAGGAAGCCCGACGCCCCGGTTACCAGCGCGGCTTTGATGTCACGAGCGGGAGGCTGATGGTCGCCGTCTGGCTTCTCCATGCGGGGCCTCTGTGAGTATCTCACGCCGGATCACCTGGGATGGGAAAACACCCGAAACTTGACGAAGCGCGCTTTGTGGGTTGTTATCCTACATAAACCCACTATGCCTACCATCCTGAAAGGAGAGGTCGCCATGAACTCGGACCGTCGGTTCGATGATCGTCTGCCGCTGGAGACACTTCTTTGCGCCTACGTCATGGATCGGCCGCAGCGCGGCCTTGCCGTGGACATCAGCGAGCGCGGGGTCTTCCTCAACACCTTGGCACAGGATCCGAATCCGCCGCGCACGCCGGTGGGCCTGGAGTTCAAGCTGCCCGGCATGCCTGAAACCATCTGGGCCGCGGGCGAAACCTGCCGGGACACCCTGGATGACTACTTCTACGGCATGGGGGTGCGTTTCACTGCCATGGCGTCTTTGCACCAACGCATGCTGCGCGCCTACTGCCGGCTCGTGCGCCGCCAGCGCGGCGGTCTTTGGGCTTGACCGACGCGCTCGCGTCGGGCAGAGAACCCAGATCCGCTCCACCGAAATGGCTCCCAGGCGGAGCTAGCAATGGACATGGCCGGAGATAGAAGAGACCAAGTCGCCGGCCCGGATCAGGACCAGGATCGGCGCAAGACGGTTCTCTGGTTGACCTATGGCCTGCCCTGGCCCACCGACCGCGGCGGATCCATCCGCTACTTCAATCTCATTCGTCAGGTGGCAGCGCGATACCGCGTCCTGCTCTTCGCGATGCTCGAATCGGCTGATGAAGCCCGCCACCTGCCCAAGCTGGCGCCATTTTGCGAGCGGGTCGAGTGGGCCGTTATGCGTGCCGGTTCGGAAATTGAGCGCGCCCGCGACCTTCTGGGACACCTCCTGCGCGGTCGGCCGCTGGTCACCTGGCCCTATTGCTCGCGATCCTTGGAAACCAAGCTGCGCGACCTGGTCAGCACCGGCACCATCCACATTCTTCAGATCGAGCATTCCTTTCTGGCGCCCTTCCGCGATGCCGTGCCCGACGGCTCGCCTTGCCGGACGATCCTTTCGTTCCACAACTTCGGGGAGAACCAGTACCGCAGCATGCTGCGCATGCACTCGGGTGCAGTGGCCAAGCTAGGCTTGTTCGTCAAGGCGGTCCTCATGCGTGGCTGGGAGGCTCGCCTGGCGGCGCGTTTTGACCGTTGTCTGGTGGTCTCTGAAATCGAGGCCCAACGTCTGCGTGCGGTGGCGGCTGACACGGCGGTGTCACTGGTCCCCAACGGTGTGGACACGGCGGCTTTGCGCCCGCTCCCCGAGGCCGCAGCCGGCAAGCGGTTGATCTTCGTTGGCCACCTACGCTACCCGCCCAACATCGATGCAGTTCGTTTTCTCGCGCGCCACATCCTGCCTGCCCTGCGCACGCGCATCCCCGAAGCTCGCCTGACCGTCGTGGGCGAAGGTGCACCCCGCGCGCTCCGCGAGTTCGCCGGACGTGCCGACATCGACTTGGTCGGCCGCGCTTCGTGTCCGCTTCCCTACTATCAGGATGCGCACGTCGCGGTTGTGCCTTTGCGCGCAGGTGGTGGAACTCGCCTGAAGATTCTCGAAGCCATGGCACTCGGTCGGCCGGTTGTCTCCACGCCTCTTGGCTGTGAGGGCCTGGCCGTCGAGGACGGCAAGCACCTCCTCATCGCTCATGACGTCGAAGGATTCGCCGCTGCGGTGGCGCGCCTTCTGACTGACCGCCCGCTCGCGGCTCGCCTGAGCCGGGAGGCACGGGCGCTGGTGGAGAGAGACTACGATTGGACCTCGATCGCGGACAGGCTGCTCGGCGTCTACGACGATCTGTTGGCGCTCTGACGGTTGGGCTGGCACGCGATCCCCGAATCCCGCGATAGCTGCGCAAGGTCGTGGTCGTAGGTGTGGCCGTGGTCTTGGCCGTGGCCGGAGTGATCACCGTCGGCCACGACCAAGGCCAAGGCGTCCATCTTGGTGCGCAAAGCTGAGCTGTGAGACTTGGCGCCGGCGCGATCCGCGGGTAAAGATGCAGGCATGACGTTTGATGGGCCGCGCTTGCGGCGCGATCTGGTTTCGACCATCTCGCTGGAAGATGGCATCAAATGCGTCGACGTCTACGATCCCACGCGGGGTTCGAGCTTTCGTCTCTTCGATTACGAGTATTCGGTTGCCCTCGCGTTTGATGGCCGGCCCCTGGCCAAGGTCATCCCCTGGGTACGGCTCTCGACTGGGCTAGAGCTGACGGCGGAGCAACTCAGGGCATTCGCCGAACGTCTCGATCAGCTCGGCTTCCTTGCGTCAGACCAGGCGAGGACACCGGGGCTCGCGCCGGAGGAGAGGCCGGCTTTGGTCACACGCACGGTCGCGGAGGCACCACCGACGCCCGTGCCCATCGTGGCGCAACCCCTGAGTGTCGAGGTGCCCGGGCTGGTTCCCTCGCAACCCGTGGGCGTTGAGGCGCCCGTGCCGGTCCCCGCGCAACCCGCGCCTGCCGGGGACGAGGCACCGGCGCCTCCTGCAGCGGAATCGCGCCTCGCGACGGTGGAGCCTGAGGCGGAAGCGGCAGCGAGCGAGACGCCATCTCCAAGCGGGCTGCCTGCGGCCGAGCCACCTGCAGCCGCGTTCACGCCACCGCCGGATGCGCTGCCTGCGGCCGAGCCGCCCGCAGCCGTGCTGACGCCATCGTCGGAGGCGCTACCTGCGGCCGAGCCACCAGCAGCCGTGCTGACGCCATCGTCGGATGTGCTACCTGCGGCTGAGCCGCCCGCAGCCGTGCTGACGCCATCGTCGGAGGCGCTACCTGCGGCCGAGCCACCAGCAGCCGTGCTGACGCCGTCGTCGGAGGCGCTGCCTGCGGCCGAGCCACCAGCAGCCGTGCTGATAGCCGCATCGCCGCCCGACGGTCCGTCGCAGGCCCAGCCGCCCCTGCTGGCGGTAGACGGGTCGCCCGCGCCGGCCGATTCGTCTCTTCCACCCGCCAGCGCGGCGACACAGGAGCCGTCGCCAGTTCCCCTGGACACGCGGCCTCCTGCCGCACTGGACAAGGCACCACCGCGGACCCTGCCCCGAGCAGGGACGCCGCCCCCCCTCCCGAACCTGCCGCCCCAAGGCCGCAAGTCCGCGGCCGAGGTTGGCGACGGCACCAGTCGGCTGCGCACCGCTCAGGTCGGGGCCGGCGTGTTGACCCCGGAGCCCCGCCGGGTATTGACTCCGCCCCCACTTCTGACGCCCGCTCCCGTTGTCACACCGGCCCGCCTGCGGCCCGCAACGGCGCGCGGCAGCTCGTGGATTCTCTACGCTCTGTTCGGCACTCTGGCAGCCTTGGCCGTTGGGTTGCTCGCCGTGCCTCTGGCGCTGAAGCCGCACCCTCCCGCGGCCGTGCGCGTGCGCGTTGTTGTCGCCAAACCTACAGCTATCCTCCGCTGGTTCGATGGCGCGGCGCCTCTGGAGGCGCTGCCCGGTCAGACATTGAGCTTCCCCGTGGGCGGAAAGGTGATTCGGCTTGCGTCCCCGGGGATCTCGGTGCGGCCAGGCGACTTGGTTGCTGCGACTGACCTGGCTCGCTGGGCGCTTGCCGACCTGGCCCAGCAGCAAGAGCGGCTCGCTTACTTTGAGCAACTCTCGCGGGGCGTGCGCGACACGGGCGACGAGAAACGGGTCGGTGCGGCTCGCGCCAAGGTTGAGTTCAGAGCGGGGTTGGTCGAGCGGATGCGGGTGGCCGTGTCACGCGTGGCCGTTGTGGCCGAGGCACCTGGCCAGGTCGAGGCGACTCTGGCCACGCTGGGCCAGACCGTGCGGCCAGGCGCGCCTGCGGTACGCCTGCGATCAGCGGGTTGGCGTGCCAACTTTGAGCTACCGCGCACCTTGGCGGCAAACCTTCGCAGGCAAGGCTTTTGTTCGGCCGAGATCGATGGTCGGCCTGTCGCGTGCAGCCTGGCTCCCAGCGGTGGCGATGAAACCCACGTGGTGATTGACCTGACGCCCGAAACGGCGACGGCGTCCGGCCATCCGGTGCATCTGGCGCACGCGCGTTTCGCCGACGCGTTCCTCTTACCTGCCTCCGCCCTGTCGCGGGTGGGCGACAGCGACCGCGTGTTGCTGGTGGCGCCGACGGGCCGGGCCGAGGTGCGGAGCGTGACGGTGGCCGACCGAGGCGCCGCCGATGCTGTCATCACCCAAGGCCTGGATGCTGGCGACGCCGTCATCATCGAATCCTCCGAGCCCGTCGCGGCAGGGGCGCGGGTGCGGACTACGGAGCACGAATAGCCGGGTCCGCCGAGGCTCACCCGAATGACCAAGACGTGCTAGGTTCCCGCGCATGTTCAAAGGAGTCATCACGGCACTGGTTACGCCATTTCGCGGCGACGCCGTCGACGAGGAGGCCCTGCGCCGCCTGGTTGACGAGCAGATCCGCGCGGGCATCGACGGATTCGTACCGGTAGGAACGACCGGCGAGTCGCCCACGGTTTCGGTGGAGGAGCACATCCGCATCATCAAGATCGTGGTGGAAGAAACTCGCAAACGCGTCCCGGTCGTTGCCGGGACGGGGGCCAACTCGACCCGTGAGGCCATCGAGCTGACGCTCGAGGCGCGCGCGGTGGGCGCCGATGGCACCCTGCAGGTTACGCCCTACTACAACCGGCCCACCCAGGACGGGCTTTTCCGCCACTTCAAGGCCGTGGCCGATGCGGCTTCACTGCCCATCGTGGTCTACAACGTGCCAGGGCGCACGGGGTGTGACCTTTTGCCCGAAACCGTGGCGCGCCTGTGTGAAGTGCCGTTGGTAGTGGGTATCAAGGAGGCCACGGGTTCCGCCCAGCGGGCAGCGCAGATCATCTCGCGCGTGGGCGACCGGATGGTGGTTCTGTCGGGCGATGATGCGACCGCCTTCCCCCTGTACGCGCTGGGTGCGCAAGGTTGCATTTCGGTCGTGTCCAACGTGGCGCCTGCTGACATGGCGGCCATGTGGGACGCGGCGGCCGCGGGCGACTGGAAGAGGGCGCGCGCGCTGCACTACCGCCTCTTCCCGCTCTTGGAAGGACTGTTCATCGAGTCCAACCCCATTCCGGTGAAAGCGGCGTTGGCTATGATGGGCAAGATCACCGACGAGATCCGGGCGCCGCTGTACCCGATGGCGGGGTCCAATCGCGAGAAGGTGCGCAAGATTCTCGCTGACCTCAAACTTGTCTGACCGGGGAGCCATGGCCGATCCAATCCGTATCGCGGTATTCGGCGCCGCCGGCAAGGTGGGAGGCGCCATCGTACGCGCGATTGCCGAGACAGCGGCCGCGCGCCTGGTGGCCGCGGTCGAGCGCCCCGATTTTCCCGGGTTGGGCACGGATGCGAGCCGGCTGGCGGGATTGCCTGAAAGCGGAGTGCTCTTGCAGGCGGACCGGCCCGAGCGGAGTGCGGCGGACGTGTGGATCGATTTTTCCGTTCCCGGCGTGGCCGTGGCCAATGCCAGCGCCGCGGCCCAGGCAGGCGCCGCCATGGTGGTCGGCACCACCGGCCTTTCGACGCAGGACAAGGACGCGATTGCCTCGGCCGCGAAGAAGATCGCCATCGTGCTTGCGCCCAACATGTCGGTGGGCGTGAACGTGATGCTGCGCTTGGTGGCGGACGCAGCCCGCGCCCTGGGTTCAGCCTACGACATTGAAATCGTGGAGGCGCACCACCGGGCCAAGCGCGACGCACCCTCCGGCACGGCCTTGCGTCTGGCCGAGGCAGTGGCCGAGGCCACCGGTCGCGATCTCGGCAAGAGTGCGCGCTATGAGCGCCATGGCGATATCGGACCGCGCACCACCGAAGAGATTGGGATCCAAACCGTGCGCGGCGGGGACGTGGTGGGCGACCACACGGTGTTCTTTCTCGGCCTGGGCGACCGCATCGAGATCACCCACCGGGCCTCCTCGCGCGAGACCTTCGCCCGCGGCGCGGTTCGCGCGGCACTCTGGCTGCAAGGCCGCGCGCCGGACCTGTACGACATGCGCGACGTGTTGGGATTGAAGTAGCTGCCAACCTCTTCGCGATCACCGTCGGGCGGCCCCCGGTCGCGATGACCTGCGGGTGCTTCCAGGTCGTCGGCGGTGAGAATCAGGCAGGCGAACGGCGGATCTGTCAGGTCTTCAACACCTACGGCGCGCGCGCGCTAATCCGGCCGGGCCGTGGGTACTGGTCCCGGGTTTGCAGATTCCAGCATCACCATGCGTTCGATTGCGATCGGCTCCTGCAAACCATTTCGCGGGACCCGCTGGCTCAGCGGGACGTTGCTGGTGGCGGGCGTCGCGGCTTTGGTCGTCCTGTTGCAGCGGGTTGGCGCGGAATCGGTCTTGCGGAGCATCGAGCGGATCGGCCCGGGCTTCGTGTTGGTCCTGCTCGCGCCCATTGTCGGAACGGTCCTGCATTGCTGGGGCTGGCTGGTGCTCTTGCCCAAATCGCTGCGTCCCCGACCGGCACTCGCGCTAGCGGCCTACGTCGCGTCCCAGGCTGGCAACGAGCTGGGCGCTGGTGTGGCAGGAGAGCCACTCAAGGCGCTGGTGTTCGACCCGACTGTGAGGGGCCGCACCATTGTCGCGCTGGCGCTCGACAACGGCACCTTCATCGCATCGACGGCACTGTGCCTGGCCGGCGCGGCGTTCCTCCCTTGGGCCTCCACGTCGCCGGTGGGCGCGCGCACTTGCGCCTGGGCAGGCGCGACCAGCCTGGCCATCGTGTTGGTTGCCGTGCTCCTCATTCTCGTCGCACCCCTTCGCCGGTGGGACACAGATTCCGGTCGCCTGGCCCGATTCGTACGCGGGCTGGATGCCGCTCGCGCGGCCTTGCTTTCGCAGCCTCGGCTCGTGCTGGGAAGCGTGTTGCTTCATCTGGCGGGCAGGCTGTGGATCGTTGCCGAGATGGCGTTGATGCTCGTGTTGCTGGGCCTAGACCCGACGCTGGCGCCCTGGTTGGGGGCCGCATCGGTGGTCGCGTCGGTGCTAGGCGCTGCCATCCCCGGTCAGATGGGGGTCGTCGAAGCCGCCGTGTTCGCCGCCTGTGCCGCACTGGGCGTGGACGCTCCCACAGCCATGGCTTTGGTCTTGTTGCGCCGGTTGAGAGGCGGACTCTGGATTGCCCTCGGCCTTCTGCTGACCAGAACGGTCCTGACCCATGGAACAGGCTGCCCGGACCCCGTCCGCCGTCAGGGACGCGAGCGCCTGGCGTCCGGCTGGCGATCGGCCGGCCTGGCTGACTTGTCGGCACGATCCGCTCCCTCCACTTTGCGAGTCCGGCCGGTCTTGAATACGCCCTGGGCATGAGGGGAAACACACAGGTCCAACCGAATTTCTTTCCAGCCTCGCGCTCTCGGGCGACAATCGCCACCGATGGCGCGTTCGCACTCCCAACTCGAAGGCCGCTCGCTGCAAGACGCAGAGAACCCGCGCGCGGCTATGCTCGACGCGCTGCCGCCCGAGGAGGTGGTCAAGCTGCTGGTCGAAGAGGAAACCAACGCGGTCAAGGCAGTGCGGGCGCGGGCCGCCGGGCTGGCTTCGGCGGCTCAGTTGATGGCTGACAAGCTCGCGGCGGGGGGACGCCTGATCTATGTGGGCGTGGGCACGGCCGGCCGTCTGGGCGCGCTGGAGGCGGCCGAGTGCGTGCCGGCCTTCGGGCTGCCGCAGTCGCTGGTGGTGTCGATCATCGCCGGTGGCCCGCATGCCCTGGCCCGCGTGTCCGAGGCGGCGCAAGACAACCCGCGTGAAGCTGACCAGCGTTTGCGGCGGGCGGCGGTCGGGCCGCAAGATGTAGTCTGCGCGATTGCCGACGGTGAGATCTCGCCGTTTCTGCAAGCCGCACTGGACTACGCGCGTTTCCGCCGCGCAGCTGTCATTTTGCTTTCTTGTGGGGGGCCGGTGCCGAGCCCCTCAGATCCGCCCCTGGCGGACGTTGTGATCGATCTTGCTCCAGGGCCTGAGATGATTGCTGGCTGCACGCGGCTCAAAGCTGCCACAGCGATCAAGCTGGCGCTGGAAGCCGTTTCCAGCGCGGCATTCGTGCGTCTGGGCAAGACCTACGGCGGCCTCATGGTGGATGTGCGGCCCACCACGCCGCGTGGCTGGCAGCGCGCCACCCGGGTGGTGACCCGATTGACCAATCTGCCAGCCGACGAAGCCGCGAAGCTGATCAAGAAGGCAGGCGGCCGGGCCAAGGTTGCGTTGGTCATGCACCATGCGCGCGTGAACGCCGCGCGTGCCAAGGAGCTCCTCATTCAACACAAGGGCTCGCTGCGAGCTATCATCGGTGACGTGGACCTGTGATGGCCACGGCCCACGTGGTCTCCCCTCATACCCCTATGGTCTTAGCCGAGGAAGCAGGGGCACAGGGTCCATCACTCTCGCGCCCGATTTTGCACTCCTAGCAAGGACCCTGAGCACCACAGGCAGTAGTCGGCGGAGCCCACCGCCCAGAAACGGCACTGGTCACCGAATACGGTGACACCCTGGCAGCGCTTCTTGTGGATCTCCTTCATGCTTGCGGCCCTCGCGGCCTCCCCGGTGGGCCTGGGCAACGGGTATCGGGGCCGCCCCGCTTGCTCGCACCAATAGCAGAATTCGCTGTCGGACAACGCCCAGAAACGGCACGGATCGCCGTACCGGGTCGCGCCCTTGCAACGGATCTTGGCCCAGGGTTCGCATGCCCCAGAAGCCGGTGTCACGGTGGGCGCTGACGATTTTCTGGCCGCGGGTTTGGACACGTGAGCAGGCAACCGGCGCGCACCCCTAGACCGTGGCCGCTCTGCGCCCGAGCTCTGGTGCCACGATTCCACCTTCTTGCGCATGGGCGGCACTCTAGCTCGGGTGCGGCGACGAATCCATCCCGGATCACAGCGCCGAATCCACGGCTGTCTTTCGCGATTGGTCCATCCGCCGCACACGGCGCCGCTCGATCCACAGCAGCGTGCCAGGCAGGGCCAGGATCGCTGCACTGATGCAAGCCAGCTCGCCCAGAATGGCCATGGCGCCAAAACCTTGCAGAGCCCGGTTGCGCGCGGCGAGCAGCGAGCCATAACCCACGATGGTGGTCCACGAGCAAACCGCCACCGCCGTACCGGTGGAGATCACCGCGTGGATCATGTCGCGATCCTGTCGGTAGCGGACGGCCACATTCAGACCATATTCGGCGCCGATTCCGAAGGTGATGGGCAGGGCGATGAAGTTAAGGAAAGTAATCCTCACCGCAAATAGGCCTGCCACGCCCAACATCCAGACCACGCCCACGAGCAGAGTCGCGATCGCTGCGCCCGCCGAGGACATCGGTCGCATGATGAGCAGGATGAGGACCAGCACGGCGAGCAGCGCGGCGACCGTGGCCCGGGGGCCGTCGTGCAGGACCGAGCGAATCATAGCGGAGAAGACGACTGCGCTGCCGGAGGTCTCGATGGCCTTGCGTTCGTCGTCGAGGTGGATGACCTGCAGAACGCGGGCGATGCGCAGAAGGTCCCTGCCATTCCACACCGAGAGCCCCTCCTCGACCGGGTAGACCAACACCACACGGCCCACCGTCCCATCCGCCTCGGTAAATGGCCGCCGCGCCAGCGCCGGCAGCTCCTCGGGGGCCAGGCGGTGCAGACGGGCAGGTGGGTCGAGATCATCGATGTGTTTTCGCTCGTCGGCGGTCAGCACATCGAGAACAGGGTCGTGGGCCAGCTTGTGGATCTTGGCGAGCAGCTCAAGCTTGCGTGTCTGCACCTCGGGCGTGCCCGGCAGCAGGTCATAGACGGTGACGATCTGACCGATCACCTTCTTGTCGCCCGTGGCGCGATCCTGCTTGCGGATGGCCCGGCGGATGGACTCAGTTTCGGCCCGTGAATCAGCCAGGACGATGGTCGGAGAAGGCCACCGACCAAAGAGGGACTCCATGCTGCGGTTGAACGCCTTGTCATCCTCGCTGGAACCCAGCTCCGCATTGAGCTTGCGGAAGTCGTACTCGAACGGCGCATCCACGAAGTGCAGGACGCCGTAGCCGCACAGGGCGGTGAGCAGGCCGGCCACCAGAGTGACGCCACCGGGGTGCTTGCCCAAGAGAGGCCGCAAGAAGGCGAAGCTGACCGGTGGCCGATCGGGCGCGCGTCCTGCGTGGGCCCGGCGGTCGATGACAAGGAACAGGGCGGGCAGAACGCTGAAGGTGAGCAGCCAGCAAAAGAGCTGACCGAAGGCCGCCATCACGCCGAACTGGTAAAAGCCACGGAAGCTGGTCAACATCAGCGTGGCGTAGGCGGCCGACGCGCACACCGCTGCCACCCCGGTGCCACGCATCACGCCGGCGAGAGCCTTTTCGAGTGCCTGCTGGGAGGGCAGCTCCTCGGCGCGCAGCTCTTGGTAGCGCGAGATGAGGATGATGCCGTAGTTGATACCGTTGCCCAGGATGATCGAGCCCAGGAACGCCGTCGACGAGTTGACGTAGCCGAAGAGCAGCTCGGCCATGGCAAAAGCCATGACCGTGCCGATCACCGCCGAGACGCCGACCAGGGGCACCGCGCGGAAACGACGGAAGTAGACCCACAGCGAGGCGGCCACGATGAGCAGACAGGTGACCGTGACCCACAGGATGTCGCGCTCCACAGCCGCGCGCGTGGCGATCAGGGTGGCCACCGGGCCTCCCACATGCGCCAGCATCTCGCTGTGGAACCCCCGCGGGTCGTTGTCCCTGATGATCTGGTGGGCCGCCTGGAAGATGGCCTCGCCCGCCCGCTCGCCGAACACGCCCCCAGGCGGCAGGGCGGCCACCCAGACGTAGGTGCCGTCCTGGTTGCTGAACACACCGTCGGGGAAGCGCTCGTTCAACCAGTCTCGCTTGGTCAGGCGGTCCTTCATCTGCTCGACCGATTCCTCGTCGTCGAGATCGACCAGCAAGGGATTCTTGTGCTTGGTGATCTCGCGGCGCAAGCGGTCGCGGATCTCGCCGAGATCGTCCTCACTGGCGTAGAGCCATTTGTTCTCTTTGAAGAACGAGCGCAGATCGCGCACGTTGTAGGCGGCGAACTCCACCACGCTCTTGGGCAAGGCCTGCAGCTTTCGCGTCACGAGTTCGGCGTAGCGGAGGTTGGCGTCGCGGTCGGGCGAGCGGACGCCGACGAGCAGCAGGGACATGTCGCCCATACGCTCTTGCGTCTTGGTCAGTGCCACCACGCCTGGATCGTCGCTGGGCAGAAGCTCGGAAAACGACGTGCGCAGATCCAGGTGCGTGGCCAGCACCGCGGCCGCGACGAACAAGGCGGCCGCCGCCGCAAGTATTGTGCCGGCGCGGCGAGAGACGAAACGGCAATAGCGGGCCGGGAACGAATCTTGGGGGACCATCGGCGACAGTAAAGTACCCGGCAACCGCGATGGGCACAACTCCGACGCGCATGCCGGCCGCAGGTTCCCTCCGCGTTGTAAAGCGAGGACCGCCCCGGACGATGATAAGATGCTGGGCGCATGCGCTCCCCAGTCTGTCTTGCCGCGCTTGCGGTCAGCTTGACCGCCGCGCAAGCGTGGGCTGTGGACGAGGTCATCACCGACGTTCGGGTTCACAACGCGGTTCGCACCGACGAGGAAGCCGTCCGCTCTATCGCCGGCGTTTCCATCGGCCAGCTCCTCAAACCGGACACGCTGGACGTGGTGCGCGAGCGCCTACACACCTCCGGGTTGTTTGCGGACGTGAACGTCTATTGGGAGCCGTACCAGGACGGGGTGCGCGTCAACATCGTGGTCAAGGAGAAATTCCCCTGGGCGCCCTTGCCCACCTTCTCCTATTCGCCGGGCAACGTCTCAGCTGGGGCGCTCATCGCCCATGGGAACCTCTTCGGCAGAGGCAAGCGTGGGGTCATCGGGGCGCGCGTCTCCAATGTCGATTCCGGCGCCCTGGTGGCCTACGACGACCCGGCAGTGTGGCAGACGTGGATCTTCTTCACCATCAAAGGGAAATTCCAACTGCAGATCATTCCCGAATACAGCAACAACTACAGCAACCTGCCCGACATGCCTCTGTCGCCCATGCGCAACACCAAGCTGCGCTCCTACGGCGGCGAGGTCAACGCGGGTGTGGCCTGGTTCCGCAAGGTCCGCACGTCGGTGGGATGGATCCTCGATCAGAACGACGTGCTCTGGTCAGCCCCCAATCTGGGCAACAGCTACGCACAAGCCATCATTGGCGCGCCGGCCGCCGCGGTCAGCGCGCGGCGGGGCGCCGCCACCGCCAACGTGACCTTCGACTTTCGCGCCCGCCAGCACGCCGTCATGTACGGCAATGCGCTGAGTTTTTCCTTGGAGCTTGGCAGCACACGCTGGGGTAGCGACGACAGGCTTAACTACTGGAAGGCCAGCACCTCGTACGAGCATGGGATCCGCTTCTTTCGGCGCCACAACCTCATCGTCCGTGCGGGCGGCATTGCGGGCGACAATCTGCCCCTGTGGGCAGAGAATTCAGCGGGCGGCACCAACCTGCGCGGGTATCTCTACCGGCAGTTTCAGGGCGACACCCACCTGCGCACCCAAGTCGAGTACCACTTCCCCCTCTTTTCGCTCTGGGGCCTTGACGTTCGTGGCTTGGTCTTCAACGACGCTGCGGCCATCTGGTTCCGCGCGCTGCCGTCCCAGAATCTCGACCGGACCGCTTACGACCTTCGACCCGACGGTCGCCAGTTTCTGCCGCCGACCTACCTTCATCAGGGGTTCCAGATCGAACAGGACCTGCACAGTTCGGCGGGAGCGGGCCTGCGTTTCTACTTGCGGGCCGTGGCCATGCCCCTCGTGGGCCTGGACGTGGGCAACGGCCTGGGCACCAAGGACGTGCGCGTCATCCTAGTATTGGGTGTGTAGCTTGCTGGAGACGGAAGTGTCGTCGCGCCAGCCGCCCGGGCTCTTCCTGCTGTTCGGCGTGGAGATGTGGGAGCGATTCTCCTACTACGGGATGCGGGCGTTCCTGGTGTTGTTTCTGGTCAGCACGGCCGGCGGCTTTGGTTGGTCCAAGCAGCAGGCCGCCAATCTCTACGGCTGGTACACCGGCCTGGTGTACCTGACCCCGCTTTTCGGCGGCTACCTGGCTGACCGGTTTCTGGGCACCCACCGTGCCCTCATCATCGGTGGCATCGTCATCGCCTCGGGCCACTTCTGCCTGGCGGTGCCCAGCCGGCCAACCTTCTTCCTCGGGCTCGCGCTCATCATTCTCGGAACGGGATTCTTCAAGTCCAACATCTCGACCATGGTGGGGCAGCTCTATCAGCCCAACGACCGGCGCCGCGACTCCGCGTTTACCATCTTCTACATGGGGATCAACACGGGCGCGGCGCTCGGCCCCATCATCTGCGGCTATCTGGCCAAGAGCGAGCGCTTCGGCTGGCACTGGGGCTTCGGCGCGGCTGGAGTGGGCATGGTGGCAGGCCTTGTTACCTACCTGCTCTTCAAGAAGCGCTATCTGCCCGGCATCGGCGACGTGCCCGCGGGCCGGGTCGCTGAGCGGGTGGGTCACGTCCATCAGCCGCTTTCTTCCGAGGACTGGCGCGGCATTGCCGCCATCGGCATCCTGGCCTTCTTCAACATCTTCTTCTGGGTCGCTTTCGAGCAGGCGGGCTCATCCATGAACTTCTTCGCCGAGGAGCGCACCGGGCGACAGTTCCTCGGCATCGACTTTTTGGCTCCCTACTTCCAATCCGTGAATCCAGTTGCCATCATCGTGCTCGCGCCTGTGTTTGCCTGGATGTGGGGCCGGCTGGCCGCATGCGGTCGCGAGCCGAGCACGCCGGTCAAGTTCGCCGCCGGCCTGTTTCTGGTCAGCGCCGGCTTTGCCATCATGGTGGTGGCTGCACGACTGTCCGACGCTGGCGTTCGCGTGAGCCCGCTCTGGTTGATCGCGACCTATGTGCTGCAGACCTGCGGCGAGCTGTGCCTGTCACCGGTTGGCCTGTCCATGGTGACCAAGCTGGCGCCGCCGCGCTTCGCCTCGCTCATGATGGGCGTTTGGTTCCTGGCCTTTTTTGTGTCCGATCGCTGTGCGGGCATCCTGGCCGGCCTGGTGGAGAAGGTCGAGCGCGGCGAGGTGTTTCGCATTCTGGGCGGCCAGGCGGACTTTTTCCTCATGTTCGTGGTAGTCACATTCATTGCCGGCGCGGCGCTGTTCACGCTTTCGGGCCCGGTCAAACGGCTGATGCGCGGAAGGGCGTAGGGGGCGTGTTCGCGTTCCCGGTGAGAAAACCCATGGCCACAATCCTCACCCGCAGCGAGCCTGTGCAGGAAACCATTCATGGCGTGAAGGTCGCCGATCCCTATCGCTGGCTGGAACACGGCGACAGCGAGGAGGTTCGTTGGTGGACCGCGCAGCAGAACCGACTGCTGCGCGAGACCTTGGACGCGGTACCGAGCCGCAGGGGATTGGTCGATCGGCTGTGGGCCCTGCACCAAATCGGCGCCCTGGACGCACCGGTCCCAAAAGGCAAGGGCAGAGCGCCTCGCCTCTTCTATTCACGGCGGGAAGGCCAGCAGAACCAGCCGGTGCTCTATGTGCGCGAGGGACTTCACGGTGCTGATCGCGTCCTGGTCGACGTGAATGCGCTGGCGGCTGACGGCACCCAGGCGCTCGATTGGTGGTACCCGTCGGAGGACGGCCGCCTGCTGGCCTACGGGGTTTCGGCCGGGGGCAGCGAAGAATCCACCTTGCGCGTGCACGACGTGGACACCGGCCAGGATCGGCCGGACCTCATTCCTTGGACGCGGGCCTGCTCGCTGGCTTGGCTGCCCTCGGGGCGCGGCTTCTACTACACACGCTACCCGGCGCCGGGCTCGGTGCCGACCGGCCAGGAACAGTACCAGCGCCGCGTCTTCTTTCACCGCCTGGGCAGCGTCGCCAGTCAGGATCGCCTGATCTTTGGTGAAGGACTGGGCGCGTCTGCCTGGACTTCGGTGCTGCTCTCGCCCGACGGCCGCTGGCTGGGCATCGAGGTTTCCGAGGGCCCGGCCAAGACCGAGCTTTTCCTCATCGACACCAAGAAGCCTGGCGCGCCCTCGCCCATACCTGTGGTCACCGGCCGACCGGCGATCTTCTACTTGGTCGACATGCTCGACGATCGCCTGTACGTGGTCAGCAACGAGGACGCGCCTCGCTACCGGCTGTTACAGGTCGATCCACGCAAGCCCCAACGCCAGCACTGGAAGCAAATCATCGCCGAGGGCAAGGACACGCTCGAGTGGGTCGCGGCGGTGGGGGGAAAGCTGGCCGCGCTCTATCTGAAAGACGCATCTTCGCGCGTGCGCGTGTTCTCGCGCGTAGGCAAGTTGGAGCACGAGATCAAGCTGCCGGGCTTGGGCACGGTGACGGGCCTGCACGGCCGGCACCAGGCGCGCGAACTCTTCTTCGGTTTCACCTCGTTCCTCACTCCCACCGCAGTCGTGCGCCACGATCTCGGCACGGGCCGAAGCACGGTCTGGCAGAAACTGGCGTCGCCCATCGATCCGGAAGCCTTCTCTGTCGAGCAGGTGCGCTATCCATCGAAGGACGGCACGCTGGTTCCCATGTTCTTGGTGGCGCGCAAGGGCCTGGTGCGCGATGGTCGCGCCCCTGCGCTGCTCTACGGCTATGGTGGCTTCAACGTGAACATCACGCCGGCCTTTGCCGCGGCGGTGGGGCCCTTCATCGAACAGGGCGGCGTCTTCGCCGTGCCCAACCTACGTGGCGGCGGCGAATACGGCGAGACCTGGCATCGCGCGGGCATGCTGGGGCAGAAGCAGAACGTGTTCGACGACTTCATCGCAGCGGCGGAGTTTCTAATCGGCGAGAAGATCACGTCGCGCGATCGGTTGGCCATCTCGGGGCGGTCGAACGGGGGCCTGCTGGTGGCCGCGGTCCTCACGCAGCGGCCTGATTTGTTCCATGCCGCTATCTGCGGGGTGCCTCTGACCGACATGGTCCGCTATCACCGTTTCCGCATTGCAAGACTCTGGATCCCGGAATACGGCACAGCCGAAGATCCTGAGCAGTTCAAGTTCCTATACGCCTACTCGCCCTATCACCACGTCAAGGACGGAGTGGCCTATCCCGCCACGCTCATCTTCACCGCTGGGTCGGACACGCGCGTCGATCCCCTGCACGCGCGCAAGTTCGCTGCGCGCCTGCAAGCGGCACAGAGCGGCCCCGGGCCGATTCTCTTGCGCCTGGAAGACCAGGCAGGCCACGGCGCCGGCAAGCCGTTGGGCAAATCGATCGAGCAATACGCGGACGAGATGGCGTTCCTTTTCGGGCAGCTCGGAGTTGGGACCCCGTGAATCTGGAGTCATCAAACCGCAGCGTGCGCTCACGGAACGCTCTCCCCGCAAGGTGATGAAGGGTATTCGTGGTCGTGGACGTAGACGGGGCCCCTCTTCGACCACGGCCCCGGCCACGACATCAGCAGGGCTGGCCAGAAGTGGCAGCTAGTGCCTGTGGGTAGTAGGGTCAACTCGTGAACAAAATCCGTGTCATTGTTCTTTTCGGTGGCCGATCGGCAGAGCACGAGGTGTCGCTGCTGTCGGCCCGCAATGTCTTCGTCGCGCTCGACCGCGACCGCTTTGAACCAGTATTGATCGGCATCGACAAGCAGGGCCGCTGGCGGCCCGAGGCAGAGCAAACCCTGCTGGGCGCCACGGGTGATCCGCGGACGCTTGGCCTGAAGGCGGTGGGAAGAGCCCTGGAGGTGCCGGTCTACCCCGACGCCAGCGAACCCGCGCTGACGCCACGGGCCTTGCTTCGCCACGACGACGTGGTGTTTCCGGTTCTGCACGGAACCTATGGCGAGGACGGAACCGTGCAAGGCCTGCTGGAGTTGGCGGACATCGCCTATGTCGGGCCAGGGACACTCGGCTCGGCCATTGGCATGGACAAGGACGTGGCCAAGCGTCTGCTCGCGCAGTCCGGTATTTCGGTCGTGCCATGGCGGTTGGTGACCGCGCACACATTCGCCCGCGACCGCGCGGGTACGCTGGCGCAAGCCGCAGAGCTGGGCTTCCCGGTGTTCGTGAAGCCGGCCAACGCGGGATCATCCGTGGGTGTGAGCAAGGTCAAGTCCGTTGCCGAGCTGGAACCGGCGCTGCGGACCGCGCTGGGATTCGACAGCAAGGTTTTGGTGGAGGCCGCGGTCAACGCCCGCGAGATCGAGTGCGCGGTGTTGGGCAATGATGAGCCGCAGGCCTCCGTGCCCGCCGAAATCATCGTTCATCACAAGGACGGCTTCTATTCCTACGACGCCAAGTACGTGGACGCGGATGGCGCCGACGGCAAGATTCCGGCCGACATCTCCCCCGAGCTGACCCTGCGCGTGCGCAAGCTGGCCGTGGACACCTTCCGCTGCCTGGAGCTAGCGGGGATGGCACGGGTGGATTTCTTCCTTGAACGACAGACTGGCACGCTGTACGTGAACGAGGTCAACACCATCCCAGGCTTCACTGCCATCAGCATGTACCCCAAGATGTGGGAGGCATCGGGCGTGTCCCAGAAAGAGCTGATTGCGCGCCTCATTGACCTGGCCATCGAGCGGCGCACTGATCGGCGCAAGCTAAAGACCCAAATCTAGTCGATCCTATTTCGCCTGGCCCGTCCAGCGCTTGTACGCGCGCCGCACGTAGGCCAGTCTCTCGCCCACCGTCGGGTAGCGGCGGCAGAACCAGTGCACTAGGGCCTGGGTGTGCTCGATCTCCTCTGGCGAAAGCGGGATGGCCAGCCGCCGCCGCCATTCATCGAGGGGGACGGGCTGCTCGGCCAGGGCCTTGATCCGGGCGCGCGTCTCAGGCGAGGCAGGTCCGATGACCTCGCTCATGGCCTGCGCTCCGTGGCCAGCAGAGTCTGCAGCAAGCGAACGTCTTCAATGTCCTTGGGCCGTGCTGCGAATCGCTTGGTTAAGATCAGGTCAGCCAAGGCCGGGATAGTGATCGGCGTGTCGGGATCGAGCTGCAGCGTCCGGCGCCGGTTCCAGAGATCGTCAAAGGTCACGACCTCGCCGTCCACCGTCGGGACCGAACGCGTGGCGAGCACGTCCACATGCTCATCGTCTTCCAGCACATAGCGGCCCCGCTTGCGCACTTCTTCCGGCGTGTGGGTTGCGACCAAACCCACCAAGACCACCGCCGCATTGAAGCTGGCCACGTCATCGGGATGGACCCAGAAATCATAGTCCGCGGTCAGCAAGGGCAGGCCAAGCGCAACCAGCGCACGCCTGCCAATAAGCAAGGCGCGGGCACCGCTTCGGGCGATGCCCTGGAAGAACGTGCGTTCGTCGAAATCCGTGGCCTGCACGAACGAGAGTATATCGCGAATCGAGCTCGCGCCCCGTGTCGCGTTGTTCCCGGCCACGGTGGGAAGCCGCCCGATGTCGTCGAGCGACGTCGCGCTTTGGCAGATATCTCAGGGACCGTCTCTACCGCAAGGAGTGGGTTGTCTACGCCAAGCGTCCCTTCGGCGGGCCCGAGTTCGGCGGACCCTCATGTCTCGATGAACGGGGAGTGCGAGCGAGGCGATGAGGCGTTGCGCCGGCGGCGGTTGCGATGTATGGTGAATGTATGGCGCGGCTCACTTCAACCACGGTTAGACTCGAAGACGAAGACGTTCGAGCTCTGAGGAAGGCTCGTGCTGCAGGGCACTCGGCCTCGGAGCTTGTCCGAAAGGGGCTCCGCGTTGTGGCGTCACGGTACTACTCGGGCCGCCGGCCCCCGACCACCGGTCTATTCGAGTCGACCGATAGCAAACTTGGAGACGAGTCGCTGCTGTTCAAGGATCTCAAGGATTGAAATCAGCGCTTGTAGCAGATACCGGCGGGCTCCTGCGTGCACTCGCCTGTGGCCGAGATGGCGGCCCAAGCTTTCCAGAGTACGAGGAGGCGCTGACATCGGCGAGTACGGTCATCGTGCCGGGGCTCGTTCTCGCGGAGGTTGACTACTTCCTTCGAGAGAACCGCGCAGCCATGCGAAGGCTGGTCGCAGACATTTTCGATCCGGGAACGCGATACGAGTATGAACTGCCGCTCTCGTCCGACATCGCGCGATCTTTGGAGTTGGATGCAAGATTTGCAGGGCTTGGCCTCGGCTTGGTCGATGGCACCGTAGCGGCAGTGGCCGAACGGCGGCGTGTTTACCGAGTTCTGACGACAGATCGGCGCGACCTTGGCGTCATACGAATCGGTCCTCGCCTGACTCAGGCTCTTGAATTGGTTCCATGAAGGTTGCTCGGCCGCCAGCCGTTGCAGCCAACTCGGCGGCGCCCCCACCGCTGAACGGCAAGACGTTCGGCAGACGAGTAGATCCCATGGCTGATCTGACCAACCAAGAGAAGCGAACCCGCTGCGATCGGTTTCGCAGGTCATGGTCGACAAGGTGACTGCAATACGCCGCGATCGAATCGGGAAAGCCATCGGTCGCCTGGATGACAACACAATGATTCGGGTAAACCGAGCCGTCGCGTTGTGGTTTGGACTTGCGACATGATGCCGATCTGGTCGATGGGCGCCGGAGAACCAGCGCCCGTGATCGGACTCACGACCTCAGCGGCCGACTACTTCTGGTCGAGAACCTCGATGGGCGGCATGGCCTTGCCTTCGAGGTACTCCAGGCTGGCGCCGCCGCCAGTCGACACGTGGGTCATCTTGTCAGCCAGCCCCATCTTTTCCACCGCTGCGGCTGAGTCGCCGCCGCCGATCACCGTGATGGCACCGCGGCCGGTGGCCGCTGCGATGGCCTTGGCCACGGCCAGAGTGCCGGCCGCGTAGTCCGCAGACTCGAACACACCCATGGGGCCGTTCCACACGATAGTGCCAGCCTTGCCGATGATCTCGCTGAAGGCGGCCACGGTCTTGGGGCCGATGTCCATGCCCATCAGCCCGTTAGGGATGGCTTCGCCCGGCACCACGGTGGGCTTGTCGCCGGTCATGGCCTTAAAGTCGAAGTTGGCCGCCGCGCTGTGATCGCAGGGCAGCACGATCTTGCCACCGGCCTTAGCCAGCAGCTTCTTCATCTCCTCGACTTGCTCCTCTTCGACCCGGCTCTTGCCCACGGCCACGCCGCGCGCCTTGAGCAGGGTGTACGCCATGGCCCCGCCGATGAGGATGTGGTCCACCTTGCCAAGCAGGTTGGAGATGAGCTTGATCTTGTCGCTGACCTTGGCCCCGCCCAGGATGGCCACGAAGGGTCGTTTGGGGTTGGACACCGATTCATGCAGGTAGCGGATCTCCTTTTCCACCAGATACCCGGCCACCGCAGGGCCGCCCTTCTTCTGGATGGCCTTGGCCGCGCCGTACATGCTGGCGTGCTTGCGGTGGCAGGTGCCAAAGGCGTCGTTGACGTACACATCGCCCAGCCTGGCCAAGCCGGCCACGAAATCATCGTGGGTTTTCTGCTGCTCGGGCGTCAGTTTCTTGTCGGGGTTCTTCTTGGCCTTGTCGGGCATGGTTTCGCCGGCGTGAAAGCGTACGTTCTCCAGCAAAGCCGCCTCGCCCGGCTTGAGCGAGGCCACCAGGGACTCGGCGGCCGGACCGATGACCTCATTGGGGCCAAGCTCGACCGGCCTGCCCAGAAGCTCGCCCAAACGCACGGCGCAGGGTTTGAGGCTGCCCTCGGGATCGAAGGCACCGTCGGGCCGGCCTAGGTGGCTCATCAGCACCAACTTGCCGCCCTGGTCGAGCACCTGCTTGATGCTGGGAAGCGCAGCGCGGATGCGCCGGTCGTCGGTGATCTGGCCACCTTTCAAGGGCACGTTGAAATCCACGCGCATGAGCACGGTCTTGCCGCTGACGTTGATGTCTGCAAGGGTCTTGGTCGCCATTGGTGTCTGCCTCTCGCTGATGGTTCGGCGCAGCCCCGGCGGGGCGCGCGCGCAAATAGTAGCGGATCTCGGAGAAAAACGCAGGCCCCCTGATGGGACAAGGGCGATTCGCGGACCCTACTGGCAGACGCCGGCGACGCACGTCTGGCCCGCGACGCACCTCTTGCCACAGCCACCGCAATTCGAGGGGCTGGTACTGGTGTCCACGCAGGTATCGCCGCAGCGCTTCTGGGTTCCCGCGCACCTCGCGGCGCAGACGCCCGCCAGGCACATCTGGCCTGCGGAACAGACCGTGGCACAATCGCCGCAATGGCCGCTATCGGTGTTCACGTTCAGGCAGACACCGCCACAGACCGGGAGGTTCAAGGACCCGCCACAGTCAGCGGTGCACACGCCGGCGACACAACGCTCGGTCGGCTTGCAGATGGTACCGCAGACGCCACAGTTGTTTATCGCCGTGGTCAAATCGACACAATTGCCAGGCGGGCACATCGTCGTCGCTGAGCTCGGGCAGGTGGCCGTGCAAGCGCCGTCCACGCAGTCTTGGTTCATGGGGCAGATCGCGCCGCAAGCGCCGCAATTGTTCCGATCGCTCTTGATGGCCGCGTAAAACATACCGCAAGCTGCAAAGGCCCCGTCCATGGTGGCAACGAAAGAGCCCAGGTCGGCGCACTGCCCTTCGATGCAGGCTTGTTGCGGGCTGCACGTCGTGTCGCAATCGCCGCAGTGGAGGAATGACGTCCGCAAATCGACGCACCCCGAGCCGCATTGGCTCAAAGTTCCGCAGTCGTCGAGGCAGGTTCCCTGTAGGCACTGCTGGCCACCCGTGCACGCTTGGCCGCAGGCGCCGCAGTTGCTCGGATCGCCGCTGATGTTCGCGTAGCGACCACTGCAGTCCTTGATCACGCCGCCCTCGGTGAAACCTACACATTGGCCGTTCTGGCAGGTCGTGTGCGCGGGGCAGACCTTGCCTGGAGCGCCACAATTGAGGGTACTGGACTGGAGGTTCACGCACGCGCCGTCCGCGACTTGGAAACCAACCGGGCAATTCAACGGAGAGTCACACGTTCCAGCGTTGCACACCTGACCGGGCAGGCAGCTCTGGTCGCAGGCACCGCACTGGCTGAACGACGAGAGGGAACTGCAACGATCCTCCGTGCACAGAGAATCAGAAGCTGCGCAGGCTGCGAAGCAAGCGCCGCCGACGCAGCTCTCTCGGGCTGGGCAAAGGTTGCCACACGAGCCACAGTTGTTCTCATCGCTCACCAGCATCGAGCACGAGCCGCTGCAATTGGTTTGTCCGGCCGGACACTCCGTGGTGCATTGGCCGCCCACGCAGACCTGGCCTTTGCCGCACGCATTGAAGCAAGCGCCGCAGCTGCTGGCGTCGGTGAGCAGGTTCAGGCACCCGCGCCCGCACTGAGTGGTGCCAGAGGCGCAGGCGCTGGTGCACCGGCCGTTGACACAGATCTGATTCGGGTTGCAAGCGTTGGCGCACGAGCCGCAATTGTTGGGGTTGGAGGCAAGGTCATCGCAAACGCCGCTACAGTTGGCGCCCGAGAGGCAAGAGCCGGCACATTGTCCGTTGTTGCAGGCCAACCCTTCAGGGCACACGAACCCGACCTTGCCACAGTTGTTGGAGTCGGTCTTGATGTTCACGCACGACGTGCTTGGTCCCTCATTGGTGAAGGTGGGCGCCACAACTTGGCTGCCAGGACACTCGTTCGTGCAGGTGCCATTGGAGCACGCCTGGCCGTCAGGGCACGCGGTTCCGCAGGCGCCGCAGTGCTTGGCCGACGTCTTCAGATTCACGCACAGACTGCCGCACTGGGTGGTATCCCTGGGACATGTGGCGGTGCAGATGCCGCCGACGCAAGCCTGGTTAGCGGGGCAGACGCTGTCGCAAATACCGCAGTTCTGCGGGTGGCTGAGCGGGTCGACGCACCCCGCCCCGCATATGGTGCGTCCCACTGCGCAGGTGTCGGGGGGAAAGTCAACGTAGACAGGGAGTTTGGCGCCGGGCGCGGATGAATTGCTGCAGGCGGCGAGGAGTACGACGCTGGCAAGGAAAGGCAAGGATCGGGCGCTGGACATGGAATACTCTCCTATCTCTCGTTGGTCGCGAAGGTGCCTAGGCCATTCGAAGCGGCTCTCTTGTGTCGCCATGCCCGCCGGCTCGCCAGATCGGGTCCGCGACGCGGATCGGGGCGCCGAGAGAGCGTGCTGAAGGGGGAGTCGCACGGGCACAGTGTACCGCATCTGTCCCTGCAAGGCGCCGCGGAGGATCGGGGGCTCGAGCCAGGCAAACCCTTGGGCACACCTTGCAATGACCGGCTCACCAGCGGCGGTTCTGCTCAAGAAACCGGGCCGTCGCTGAAGCGTGCGGGCAGCATCATCCATTCCAGCGCTGACCAAACCCTCAGCCAACTTCCAAATCGAATTCCTTCAGATCGAACCAGAACCCCATGTGCTTGACGCTGTCGATCTCGGCCTGCACGATCGCTCCATGCCCGTCCTCGATTTCCAGAAAGCGAGAAAACAGGCTTTGGCCCTCGGCGGGTAGCTCGCGAACCATCCGAATGTAGAAGGCCGAGGTTTCGTCCTCAGCCGCTAGGGCTTGATAGAGCGATGCCAGTTCGGCGTCGTGGCTGCCCGCTTTCTTTCGGACTTGGGCGCGCATGCGTCCCACCCCAGCCCGGATGCGCTCGGCGGAAGGCAGAACGGTGCGCAGGTTCTCGGGCGACAAGCGGCCGTCCTTCTGCCACTCGGCCAAGCGACTTTCCAGGTACGCGACGTGCCCCCGCTCTTCTTGCGCCAGAGTCGCGAATACTTTTTTCGCAGTGGCGTCGCCAGCGTTCTTTCCCGCCGCCTCGTAGAGGGCGTGCACCTTCCTCTCGAACTCAAGGGAAGTTTTGATCGCCTCTTCGATGGTCATGATTCCTCCTCGAATTGCACCTGCGTCGCGCGGCAGCGTGGCCCCATACAATACCTTAGCGCTCCTCATTCTGCCAGGCGGCCACAGCCTGCATCCCCCACGCGCAAGGCTTGCGGGCGACGAGTCATGCAACACCCCGCGGTGGTCGCCATATGCGCGGCGGCACGCAGGCGCGTGCCCACAGGGCCGCAAGCGCCTTTTCCGACGACGTTCTATGCCAGGCGTCCCGCCAGCCAGGCCAGGTTGTCAGCGAAGCGCTCGATGGTGGCCAGGGCCTCGCTGTCATTGGCCACCTCCCCCGCTTCGCGCGCCAGGGCCACGTTCCAGTACGACGACCCCGGCACCACCATGTCATTGATCATGAACCACATGAGGAGCTGCGCGAAGGTGAAGTTGTGGCCCGCACGCCGAGCGATTGCCACCGGGCCGCCAATCTTGCGCGAAAAGAGATTGCCGTTGTTGCGCGATACGTATCCCGCCCGGTCGAGCAGCGCCACCATCTCCGGCGTGGCGGAGCCAAAATAGACCGGCGACCCGACCACGATGATGTCCGCACGCTGCATCTTCTCGAACACGGGATGGAAGTCGTCGTCCTTCTGGTTGCAGGTCTTGTCGCGCAGGCGATTGCAGGTGGCGCACGCACGACAACCCTTGATGGTCTTGTCCCGCAACGGCACCAGCTCGCCTTGCACACCGCGATCATCCAGCCGATCAAGACAGCGCTGCAGCAGCGTTTCTGTGTTGCCTTGCTTGCGGGGGCTGCCGGAGATGGCGATGGCGTGCATGGTCGAGCGAAGTGTAGCGCAGCGGTCGAGTCTATGAAACGGCTTCAGCTTCCGGGGCATCAAAATAGGCCCGGTCCACCGTGATCATTGGTCCCGCGGGCCGGATCGCGAGCGACTTCCCCAAGGTTGGCGCCGCGGGCCACGCCGACGAGGTACGGAGCAAGCTGGCCGAACTGCGCATGTAGATCCAGTCGCATTCCGTCGCGAGCCTGGCGGTTCATCTGGTCGCGTTAATCCGCGATCTCTGGCAGGACGTTGGGAATCCCTGCGTCGTGCGCTTGAGGAAGCCGTCAGGAGCGTTCAGCTCAGTTCAGACCCCACGAGTGCTGGACATAGGTCAGGGCGGCTTGACCCTGGACGGTGAAGGTCATGGTGTTTCCGGTCCCGCTCTGAACCAGGAAGGTCGTGCCCGAGGTGCCTCCGCTAGGGGCAAACGCACCTGCCCACCAGCAGCTTCCCATCTTGTTGTCATAGATCGTGTCGGCTGTACCGACGATAAAGGACTTGTCTGCGTTGCCATCGATCCCAGTGGTGAAGTCCTCGTTCACCGTGCCCGCCCACTCGCCGACAATGGTGCGGCTGACAGCGTTGCCAAGGCGGTTCAGCAGGTTGGATCTCCACCCTGCCTGGGTCGTCTGGCCGTTGGCCGCGTAATTGTGGATCTCCATCATCAGGTCAGGCCAGGAACTGGCCACATTCGCGACGTTGTCGTCCCAGCCGCTGCCTGCCACGATGATCTGTTGCCTGGGCACGTTGGGGAACTGCGCAAGCCAGCCATTGACCTGAGTGATCCACTGCGCGGGCGTGAATCCATGCGGCTCATTGTGGATATCGTAATACACCAGCGGATTGCTCACGTACGCATCGATCACGACCTTCCACATGCTGTACCAGCGGGTGTTGTCGACCGGCTTGCCAATGTTCTTGTCTTGCGCCCAGAATCCAATGATCACCTTCATTCCCTTGGCGATTCCGACGTCGATGGCGGCCTTGTATGAATTCCACCAAGCGTCGAGAACGGTCGGCTCGTTGATGGGCATGCGGTAGGAATTGGCCTTCAAGAGATCGGTGAAGGCGGTCAGGACGATGTTGGCCTTGGTGGTGACGCCATCGTAGGTGTCCGTGTCCGAAGTCATGCCAGAGAGCAGGAGGTGTCCGGTGTTGAAGTTGTCCCGGTTGTCGGCCCAGTTCATGCAATGGAGGTCAGATGGATCGGTGCCACCAGCGGCCACGGTTCCGCCATTGCCGCCCGTTCCTCCAGCTCCCGCGCCCCCGCCACCACGCGCATCGGGCGGGGCGCCACCCTGTGCCGCGTCCGGTCGGCCCGTACTCGTTGTTCCTCCGCCGCTGGAGGTGCCCCCTGTGTTCGTCGTTCCTCCACTGCTAGACGTACCGCCCGCGCTGGTCGTCCCTCCCCTAGCCGTCGCGCCGCCAGCGCTGGACCCGCCGCCGCTTCCCGTCGTGCCGCCATCGCTGGTCGTCGTGCTGCCGCCCCTTCCCGTCGTGCCGCCGCTGCTAGTCGTGCCGCCGCTGCTTGCTGTGCCGCCACTACCCGTCGTGGCCCCACCAACCGTGCTGCCCCCGACGCCCGTGGTTCCCCCGAGGCGGGCGGTCGTCCCACCCAGGCTGCTCGATCCACCCGTGGCGCCCGCAGGACTCGTGGCACCGGCGACGGCCGTCTGTCCTCCGCTTCCACTCGTGTTGCCGCCTGCGGCGCCGCTCGCCCCGCCCCCGCTGCCCCCAGTAGAGCGCGTCGAACTTGATGACGAGCAACCCGCCAGGAGTGCAACCAGCAGAACCAAACCGAGCCCGCGCACGCCCGGATCGTTTTGCGACCATGTGCGGTGCTGCCGTGATGCGAGGTGTCGTTCCATGGTGCCTCCTCTTCAGATCAAAGCTGGGGATCCAGCTTGCGCCCTGGTGCCGCCCAACCTTTCCAGTAGCAGCGGCCTTCATTTCTGGGCCATTCCCTGCCCAGCCACGTTCGCCACCTGTGGTCCCGGAAGCGACCAGCCCACTCCGTCGAGGACGGCCTGTGGCGCTCATGCGATACTGCGCTCGTGCTCGCGTTGCTCATTGTGCACTGGCTCGTCGCGGCCACGACGCCCGCTGCGGAAGAGAGCGTCTGGCTTCTGGAGCGTGCCAATTGGCAGCGTGAGGAAACCGCGCTGCTCGAGGCCCTGCGCATTTATACGCGCGACCTGAAAGTTCCGATAACCATCAGCGCGATTCCCTCCCAGGCGGAGACACGAGAAGACCAAAGGGCGGTCGCACGGACGCGCTGCGCGTCGGATGCCTCGATTGTGGTCTGGTTCTCAGGCGACAGCACCACCCCGGGGTTGCTCGTCCTGCGCTGCGTCTCCGAGAAAGAGTATTGGCTCCCCTTGCTGCCGGCCGAGGATCTCGATCTTGCAGCGCAAACCCTGGCGCTCAAGATCCGCGGGTTGCTTACCGAGGCCGCGCCTGGCGGGGCGGGCGGTCAAGCGGGGACGTCGGTTGCCAGAGAGCCTGCACCGACCCAGAAGGCGGCACCCAAGGTCGGGTCGGAGACGGCCGTGCTCGTGCGGCGCAACCTGGACATCGAAGTCGGGTTGGCTTATGCGTTCGGCGCGGCCGATGCATTTTCCGGCCTGCGAGAGGGTGCCCTGCTACGACTGGCGGTCGTGTCGATGCGCTGGCCGATAGCCCTGGAAGTCGATGGCGCAGTTTCGACCTCCGTCGTCAGCGGCGCGGGCGGATACCGTCTCACCATGTCGGAGATCCCCATCGGCGTCGCCTTGTCGGCGAGGATGACTCTGGCATCCTGGACCTTGTCCTGTGGCCCGCGAGTCAGTCTGCACTTGGTACAGGCGGATGGCGTCAGTCCCGATGGGCGCTCTGGCTCCACGACGAACCTCTCCACCGGGCTGGGAGCTCTCGAACAAGTGCGCTACCGGGCTTCGAAGGCAGCCAGTTTGTCGCTCTCACTGAGCAACGAGGCCATTGTTCCGCGCCGGCGATTCACGCTCGACGGACGGGACCGCCTGGATGTGGGGCTGTTCCAGTGGACTCTTGCGGCCGGCGTCGTACTGCATTTCTGACAGCCCGCGAATTCTTCGCCCGTCGCGGCTGGTCGCTGCCAGGCAGCAACTGCGTCGAAAATCCGGTTTTACACCGGCGCAGATTCAACGTTCAGCGGGTCCGTGGTACTAATGCTGACGTGGCGGTTCGCCGCGATCCCGAGGCGTTGAAGGCCGGCGAGGCCGAGAGGCCAGCGTGGCTTGCCGGGTGCTGTGCGCGCGAGCCGGCAGCAATTGCCGCGATGTTTAGAGAACACTGCGTTACGGTTGAGCGCATGATATCGAGGCTGGTCGGCTCCACGCCGGACCTCGAAGATTTGGTCCAGACCACGTTCGTGGAGGCGATTCGCACCATCAACCGCTATCGCGGAGAAGCCAGTTTCGCGACGTGGATCACGAGTGTTGCCGTGCACGTCGCCCAGCACCATCTGCGTGCCGGTCGGCTGCGCCGGCATGCACCCCTCGATCTCGTACCGGAAGAACGCCTGGCCTCATCGACGCCCGACATCGAGGTACAGTTAGACGAGCGGCGTCTGTCCGGACGCCTGCACGCCCTGCTCGACAGAATCCCAGCGCGGCAACGGGTTGCACTCCTGCTCTTCACCATCGACGGACGCCCGGTTGAAGAGGTCGCCGCGCTCACAGGGGCCAGTCAGACCACGACGCGATCCCGTGTCTTTCTCGCGCGCCGTGCCCTCCGCGCGCTGATCAGTGCCGATCCTGATCTGTCTCAGATGGCGGAATCCTTGTTCGGCCGCCGGCGGGAGGGGACATCATGACCTCGTGCCGCCAGATGCGCGACGCCATAGTCGCCACGGTGCGCCGGCAAGCGAGCGACGCAGACCGGCTTCGCCTCGAGCAGCATCTGTCTGTGTGCGCTGCCTGTCGCGCCGAGAAGGCGCGCTGGCTCCTGATGGAGCAGCTTGGGGAGCAGGCGCCGCAACGGCTGCCATCGGATGCACGCGCGCGTGTGCTGTGTCACCTGACCAGCCTGCCCGAGCAGGAGGACGCTGTGGGGGGCAAGGCCCGGCGCTTCTTGCCGCTGTTGTTGGCCTCCACTGCGACCGTCGGCGTCGCGTTTGTGTTGCTGGCAGTGCGCGGCCGGCACGACTCTGCCATAGGCGCGGCTGGCAGGGACGATGCCCATCGACCGCGCCAGATGTCGGTGGGCGAAGAGCGTGCCATTACGGTGCAGGCGCAGATGGCCGGCGCGATCGACTCGGCTGGAGCGCACATCGCCTATCCCGCGAACGCGTCCTTCAGCGTGCAGCCGGGCGGGCGCCAGGTTGATCTGTACGCAGGTGAGATCGACGTCGACGTGGCGCCCGGTGGTGCCGGGCGTTTCCGCGTGCTTGCCCCTCACTTCACCGTGGAAGTCCTGGGCACCCACTTCCTGGTGGGGCTAGATCGGGTCGAGACCTTGCACGGCATCGTGCGGGTAGTCGAGCCGAGTGGGCAAGAGTTGGCGGTGGTGAGCGCGGGCCAGACGTGGCGCCTGCACGACATGCGCGAATCGAGTGACACGCACGCGCGACAGACACGCGAGTCTTTGCCGGGCGCCGCGCTCGCAGCCCACCCGGCGCCCGGGTGCCCGCCGGCGGGACCCGTGGTATCCCGAAACGCCGCCCGAACACGCAGGGTTGCGTCCGTTGCCGGCGCAGATTCCTTCGCAGCCGTGGCACGTCCGGTGGGCAGTGAACGGATCCCCGCTTCCCGCGCGGCTGCGGAACAGGCGATCGAAACGACCTACCCTTCTGCAGACCAACTGCTGGCGGAGGCGCGCACGGTTCTCGCTGGCGGCGACACGCAGCGGACGCGCGAGTGTATTGCGGGCGCCCTTGATGCCAGGCCCACGACGCGCCAGCGAGCCATGGCTGAGTTGTTGTCGGCCGACACGCTGCTGGTCGAGAGCCGCTACGACGAGGCCCTGGCGGCCTATCGGCGCACCGTGAACCGGTTCGGCGAGTATCCCGAGGGCGAAACGGCCGCATTCGCGCTCGCGCAACTCCTGTGCGAGCGGGGGCCACCGGCCGAGGCGCGCGTGGCGCTCGATCGCTATCTCGCACGCTATCCAACCGGACGCTTTGTCGAGGAAGCCGGGAAGAAACTCGCCAAGACGCCGGCACCATGATTCGCTCACTGGCGGTTCTGTGCCTCCTCGCTGGATGCACCCACTCGACCGAGCTGCTGTCCCCGATAGAGCCGCGCACGGGGGTCAAGACAGGCACGGTGGTCGAGGCAGGCACGGTGGCCGACGCCGATGCAAGCCCGCCGGACGATGCGGGCGCCAGGTCGCTGCGTCCTTTCTGTCCAACCAGCATCGACGTCTACGGCTCAATCAACCTGCAGTTGCCGGGCTGCGGGGGCCCCGAGGGAACCAACGCTTCCGTGGAGAACGGCTATTTCTCACCGGGAACTACTGACTACGATGCGACGTTGGCGGGCCGCTTGCTCGCCCGCCTGACGGACGACCCGGATCTCGTGCCGCTCTTTGGTCAGACGTGGACAGTGCGCTCGTGTGCAGGCCCCGGTGAGACCCTGTCACAACTGGCGCCACCTATTCCGGAGGACGCCTGCGGCGGTGACTCACCCGCCACCACCGGCGAGTGGCTGACGAGCTGCACGGCCGATCCCGCGCCGGTCCTGCTCTTTTCGGCCGGCATGCTCGACGACGCCTGCCATGGTGGGGGACCGGACTCGGGGGAACCGGACGACCCAGCCACCTACCAGAAGCATTACGCACAACGGATGGATGCCTTCCTTGCGAGCCGCATCCCCAGACTCGCGCTCGTGGGTCCGATGACGGAATGGACCGCCCCGCCTGCCTCCGCCCAGTTCCCCCAGTTCGAGTGCGTATGGGCACGTCCCGACTGGGACGAGCAGGGCCTGCAGTACTGGACGGAGACGCACGACGCCACGGTCGAAGTCGAGGTGGTCCCCGACCTCCACGCCGACTTCCGTGAGCACCATATATGTTGTCGGAGTCTGGGTGGGTCGTGTTCGACGGACTGGTTCAGTCGGGGTCCGCGCAACTCTGGGTTTGTCAACTGCGATGGCGCTCAGGCGCTCGTCGACTTCTGGTACTCGCATCTGAAGGCGACCCTGCTGGCCAGCGACTATCAGTGCCCGTGATTCTCTTCCGGTTGGGGTCGGCAAGAAGTTGCGTTTTTCGTTCAACGCGCGTGTCACTCCCGGCACAAATAGGCAACACGGCAGCCAGTTCGTCCGACGCTCGACCTACATGGCCCGGACCAAGGGGTTGGGATGCTAGCGTCTTCGACTGCCTGCCCTCGTTCGTCCAGCAAGGAGAAACACCGATGGAAACGGAAGTCACGGGCGGCCAGGTCGTTGCTACGGCCAGGGACCCACCGCGTGGCGAGGCCGGAAGGCCGGGCTCAGGTGGCCTGACACCACCCCCGGTGACCGGCGGTCCATCCATGGAGTCGTCGTCAGCCTGGGCCGACATAGAGGATACCTTCTTCGCGCGTGGCGTTGAAGAAGAACGCGCAGCCATGGAACAGCACGACGATGTCGTCGTCCAGCCCAGACGCTACCCGAGATTCCTCTGCCATCACAAGCGACACATAGTGTGGGGAGCGGGTGCTGTCGGCGTCGTGGTGGTTGGTGTCCTTGCTGTCAGCCCGGCGACCAGGCGCCACCATGGTACGGCAGACGTCCCGACGCTGGCCGTGACCGCGCCCGCCAGTCCGGCCGTCAGCGCACAGCCAGCGAGCACGCATGTCGACATTCCGCCAGCGGTCGCGGAGCAACCCGTGGCGGCGATCCGGGGATCGCCGAGTGAGGCCGAGGCGCCGCTCGGCGACGACGGCAAGACCCCTAGGCCCACGATGACCGAATCGGCCGCAACCGCAGACCAGGCGCGACCGGAAAGCGTGGCCGCCTGCCGAGAAGCGCTCGAGAGGAAACAGGCAAAGGCGATCACGGCTTCGTGCGGGTCCGTCATCGAATCGGACGCATCGCTGGCCGTTCCGCTGCTCGCCTGGGCGAGAGGAGAGTTCGAACGGAGCCGCGCTGCCATCGCGGTGACCTGGGCGCGCCGGGTGCTCCACATCAATACCCAGTTGGCCGATGCGTACGTGATCGTCGGCTTTGCTGAGCAGGAAGCCGGGCACCGGCCGGCCGCCAAGGCTGCCTACCGTCGCTACCTTGAGCTGGCACCCACGGGCTCCTACGCGCGCGACGTGCGCTCTGTCCTCTCTGCGCTCTGAGGGCTCGTCCCGGCTGGCAGTCCGGATTGTCCCGAGATGAACACGCCGCCGGAACAGTCAATGAGACGAGCCCCCTCTACCCGGTGACACCAACAACAACCTGACCCCAAGAGTCCACAAGCTGTTTGATCAGATCGCGGACCTGTCTACCTTCGAACAATTGTCCGCCGTGGGGTTGCTCCGCCCGGCCGCAAGGGTCTCCCGATGAAGCTCCGATACGAACGCCCCGTCATCGTACGCCACAGTTTGGCCGGTGTGAACAAGTTCGGGGTGCGGCCCGCTGTTCGCCCCATTGCTGCCATCGATGGCGTGCGCGTTGCCGATCTGGTCGCGGCCTATGGCTCGCCCTTGTTTGTGTTTTCCGAGCGTACCCTGCGCGATCGGGTGCGTGAGTTGCGTGCGGCGCTTTCCCGCCGTCTGGCCAATTTCGAGCTGGCCTGGTCGTACAAGACCAACTACCTCAGCGCCATCTGCAAGGTCTTTCATCAGGAAGGCTCGCTGGCCGAGGTGGTATCAGGCATGGAGCTGAACATGGCTCTGGGGGCTGGTGTCGCGGGCAAGCAAATCTTGTTCAATGGGCCATACAAGACCGAGTCCGATCTCGCCCTAGCCTTCAGACAGGGGGTTCACATTCACATCGATCACTTGGATGAACTCGCCTGCGCCGAGAAGGTGGCCGAGCGGCTGGGTGTCCGGCCCGAGGTGGGCATGCGCGTAAACTTGAGCGAGTTGCCGGTTCCCGCCCGTATGCGCAGGTGTTGCTTTCGCGTAGCCTTCTTGCAGGCGTGTGTGTGGCCGCCACAATTGCCACGCGGCCCGCGCTCTTCTTGCTCACGTTGTTGGCACTGCTGCTGGCCGCGCTCACGACAGTGCTCTTCGGCCTGGGCACAGAAACCGTGCGGAACGGTGGGGCGGGCTGCATGGCCGTGCTCACAACCCTTGCCTTGCCCGCGTTTGCCCCCCAGGGTGGATCGCCCATCCTGCTCGTCGCGCTGGGCGCTGTCTTCGCGGTGCTCTTCTTCGCCGCCTTTCAGGTAGTCTTCGCGTCGTTCTCGCTGCCCACGCACGCGTTGCCTTTCGTGGCGGCGACCTGGGCACCTGGCCGCGCGCGTGATGCCAGCCGGAGGGAGCTTCGCGGAGTTCTTCCAGCCGTGGCGCATCCTGCCCGATTGGGCGCAAGCCCCATCGTGGTTGGACTTGCCCGCCATCTTGGTCTTCGGGCAAGGCCGGCTCGCCGGTCTTTTGGTTTCGTTCGCGATTGCCGTTCACAGCCGAATCGCGCTCTTGCTGGCAGCCGTAGGCGCCCTGACGGCGCTCGGCGTACAGCATGTCTTCCGGCCGGGGATGCCGACGTCGGGTTTGGACACCATCGCCGCTTTCAACGCCATGCTGGCGGCCATGGCCATCGGGGGCATGTGGTTCGTACCCCAGCCCTCCGCCATCGTCCTTTCTGGCGCCGCCGCCGTGCTCGCCGCGCTGACCAGCTATGCGTTGTCTTCCGTGCTGGCGCCTTTTTCCTTACCCGTCATCTCCTTGCCCTTCGTGTTGACCGTGCTCTTGCTTCTGACCGCGGCTCGGTTACGCGAGCGCGACCGCTGGCCCCGCTCGGCCGTGCCCGCCTCGCATCCTGAAGAGGTCTTGGCGCGCCACCTCACCCACCTGCGCCGTTTTGGCAACCTGCCCTGGCTGCCCTTTCGCCTGCCGTTTCGTGGCGAATGGTTCGTGTCGCAGGGGCATGACGGCCTACACACGCACCAAGGCCTGTGGCGACATGGGCTCGATTTCGAGGGCGCCGGGCCCGACGGCAGAGCCTACCGGGGCGCGGGCAGGGAGCTGCGCGACTACGTCTGCTACGGCTTGCCGGTGGTCGCCGCGGGCGCGGGCTTGGTGGCCTTGGTCGAAGACGGTGTGGTGGACAATCGCATCGGCGAGATCGACCTGCACAGCAATTGGGGCAATGCCGTGGTGATTTCGCATGGCGCCGCTCTGTTTTCTGTATACGCCCACCTACAGGCCAGGAGCATCAAGGTGAAGGTGGGCGACGTCGTAACCCCGGGCATGGACATCGGCCGTTGTGGCAATTCAGGCCGTTCGCCCACCCCCCATTTGCATTTCCAGGTTCAACGGGCCAAACACTTGGGCAGCCCCACCATTGCGTTCGATTTCGGGGACGTCATCGTGCGCCGCGATGGTGTTTCGGAAATGGGCACGCACCTGGTTCCTGACCAGGGCAGTTCTGTGCGCCCGATCCAGCGCGACGAAAGCCTCGCGCGTTTGTTCACCTTCATCCCCGGTGCGTCGTATGAATTGCGCGCCAAGCCTGGTGGCGCGGCGGAGATCGCGCGGGTCGAAATCGATCTGCGGGGCGCGCGCTACCTGCAATCGGCACTCGGCAAGTTGTATTTTGACGCCTACGAGAACGGGCTGGTGCTTACAAGCTACGCGGGCGCGCCTGGTTCACTGTTGCGCTTTCTTCTGTTCACCGCGGCCCGGGTGCCCTTCGACGCTGCCGCCGAGCTTACCTGGACCGATTCTCTTCCCCGGCGCTTGCTCCTGCCTCGCTTCCTTCGCGGCCTGTCCGATCTCCTCTCAGTGGTGGTACGGCTCGCTGTCCAGGGGATGCGGAACGACCTCGTCGCGGGTGGGAAGCAGGTGCTCCAGATCGTGCTTGCGCATGCGATAGTACAGTGTCGAACGATTGATGCCCAGCGCGCGGGCGGCGTGGGCGATGTTGCCCTGAGCGCGTTCCACCGCGGAAATGATCTCGTTGCGTTCCTGCTCGGACAAACGCCGGTAGAGTGAGCGTCCCCCCTCGCCCGAGGGGCCGCTGCCACCCTCGGCCAACGCCCCCAGCGGAGTCCCGCCCGACGGGCTCATGCCCAGGCGCCGGCCGAAGTCGAGATCCGCGACCGTCAAGGTCGGCCCGGAAACCAGGATCATGGCGCGCTCGATGACGTTCTCCAGCTCCCGCACATTGCCGGGCCAGGGATAGGCAGCCAGGGCGGCCATGGCTCGTGGGTCCGCGCTGTTGACGAGCTTGCCGTTCGAGCGGGCGAACTTCTGCATGAAATGCTCGACCAAGAGCGGAATGTCGCCCGGCCGTCCGCGCAGAGGCGGCATGGTGATGGGGAAGACGTTGAGCCGGTAGTAGAGATCCTCGCGGAACTTGCCCTCGGCGATGAGTCGTTCCAAATCGCGGTGGGTGGCGGAGATCAGGCGCACGTCCACTTTGACCGTCTCGATACCGCCCACGCGTTCGAACTCACGCTCCTGCAGAACCCGCAGCAGCTTGACCTGGACGTCGAGGGGAAGGTCGCCCACTTCGTCGAGAAACAGGGTGCCGCCGTCAGCCAACTCGAAGCGACCCGGCCGGCGCGCCACCGCGCCGGTAAAGGCGCCCTTCTCGTGACCGAACAGCTCGGATTCCAGAACCCCCGGGGCCAAGGCCGCACAGTTGACACGCACGAAGGGCCGGCTTTCGCGCGGGCTGTTGATGTGGATGGCGCGCGCCACCATCTCCTTGCCGGTGCCGGTTTCCCCACGCAAAAGAACCGTGGCTGGGGTCTGCGCCACCTGCTCCACCTTGGCCAGCACCTGACGCAACGCCGGCGAATCGCCCACGATGGCGCCGAAGTTGAACGCGCTGTCGGCCTCGCGCGAGAGCACGCGCGCGTACTGGGAGAGCTGGTCCAAGAGGCGTTGATTCTCGCGCACCAGGTGGAAGCGCTCCACCGCGTGCACCAGGATCCCGCGCAGCTCCTTGCTGTCCCAGGGCTTGGTGATATAGCGGTAGATGCGGCCCAAGCTAATGGACTCGATCAGCACATCCACGTCGGTGAAGGCCGTGACGATGATTCCCACCGCGTCGGGCCGGATGTCGCGCACGGCGCGCAGAAGCTCCAGCCCCGTCATGCGCGGCATGCGCTGGTCGGTCACCACCACCGCCATGTCGTGCGCGCGCACCAGGCCCAAGGCTTCCTCGGCGCCCGAGGCCAGGTGCAAGGTGAAGGTCTTGCCAAAGGTGAAGCGGAACGCGTCCAGGTTGTCGCTCTCGTCGTCAACCACCAGGATGGGGAACTTCGCCAATTCGATTTCGCCCACAGCCATGGTCCTGACGGTAACATAAAGTACAGGATTCAGGACCGTGGATACGCACCGCCAACCTCGATTGCGCGCCTGGGGCGCCTTCGTCGTGGCCGCGCTGTCCTTTTCTGCCTACGCTCTTTGCGCCACGCCTGCTCCCTATTTTCTCGATTCGGCCGAGCTAGCGGCGGCGACCTTTGGCCTGGGTGTGGCCCATCCGCCGGGCGAGGTAACAGCCCTTCTGTGGGGAAAGCTCTTTGATCTGTTGCCCCTGGGCGACGTCGCCTTTCGAGCTGCCCTCTCGCAAGGGGCCGCCGGGGCGCTGGCGGCCCTTTTCGTCTACGCCTTGAGCCTGGAGGTGGCCGACTGGCTCGATCCTGAAGAGAGGCTCGATCCAATCACGCGCGTGCTGGTGGCTGCTGCCACCGCCGTGATGTTTGCCTTTGCGCCCGGGGTGGTGATCGTCTGCAACCGGGCAGAGGTCTACGCCCTGCAGACAGCGCTGTCGCTGGCCGCATTGTGGCTGGCCCTCCGCGCAGCGCGGGACCGGGATGCGCGGCCCGCCCTGGTGGCCGCTGTGCTCATCGGCCTGGGGGTCGCGAATCATTCTCTGCTCGCGGGATTGGTCGGCCTGGGAGCCGTGGTGGCTGCCCTGCCCTTGCTGGCCGAAAAACCCGCGCGCCTCGCTGGGCTGGCGCTGCTGGCGTTCCTGGCGGGCATGGCGATCCACGCGTACTTGCCCCTACGAGCGGCTGCGCTTTTCGGCGCGCCTGATCACGGCGCAAGCAATGTGCTCTGGGGCGACGCGCGCTCGCTGGCCGGTCTGTGGTGGGTCGTCTCGGCGCACACATTCGCGGTCAAGCAAGCCGTGGTGCAGGGCCAGGCGACCCCCGAAGCGCTGCCCTTTCTTCCCATGGAGGAACTGGGTGTGCTCTTCGCGTTGCTCGCGCCCGCCGGCCTCTACTTCCTGCTCCGGCGTGCGCGGTCGCGCCTCCCAGGCCTGGCTCTGCTGGTGTCAGCGGGGGGCTCGATGGGGGCGGCCCTGATTGGCGGTCTGGCCCCGGCCAACCCGGATATCCGCGGCTACCTTGGGCCAGCCTTTGCGCTGGTGGCTGTCTTTTCCGCTGCCGCGATCTTGTTCGGTTTGACCGTATTTCGCTTCGCGCGTCTGCGCCCATTTCTGGGTGCTCTGCTGCTCATGGTCGCGCTCAGTCGCTTTCCCCAGCCGAACCAGTACCCGGGGCTGCGAGACTCGACCGCAGCAGATGCAGCGGCCGGACAGGTGTTGGCGCACCTGCCGCCGCGCGCGGCCCTGCTGACCAACCACTTCGAGACCGCCTTCCTGGTCGGCTACCAGCGCCTGGTTGAAGCGCGCCGCCCTGACGTGGCGTGGGCCCATCTGGCCTTCGTCGGTGGGCCCGGATACGCCGAGCGGGTGTCCCTGGCCGAGCCTGACCTGGCGCCTAGCCTGCAAGCCTATCGCAGGGGGGGCTTTTCCGTCGAGGTGTTGCGCGCCCTGGATGCGCGCCGGCCCGTGCGTATCGAGCCCGACATCGTGATCCCACCGGCCTTGCACACGCAACTTGTGCCCGCGGGCGATCTCTGGGCCCCGTCCTTGGCTGGTGACTCGATCCTGGATCTGGTCGCGTCGTGGATGCTGGCCGAAGCGAAGTCCGACCCGCAAGCGCGCGGCTACCTCGGCTGGCGCTCATACATCGACGCGGTCTGGGCCTGCGACAAGGAAGACCGCGACCGCGTGCGCCTGCGCTTCGCCGAGCTGGAGAGTCTCATGCCCTCAGACGTGCGCTTCAAGGAGCTCAAGGCGCGCTGTGCGCGATAGGTGGCCAGGCCGCTACTGGACTGTGAGCGTTGCTGGGTAGGTCCAACCGAGCGAAAGCTCGCCTGAGGCCAAGACCTCTCCGCTGGTGCCATCGATAAGATCGAGATGGATCCAGACCGGAATGGTCAGGTCCGACGGAGAGGTCACGTATTCCAAGTAGACGGTCGTGTCGCCCACCGTAAAATCGATGCCTTGGTCCATCACCCGGCCGGCCGTGGTGCTCCAGCTCCAGAGGGCGAAGGTACCGTAGTCGGTACGCCATCGGTAGAGGGGATTGGCCGGTACCGAGCCGCTCGCCAGCGGCTTGAAGGGGAACCCGGGCACTGATGACATCACCGGGGAGTAGCTCTTCAGCCCAGGCACGATCGCCACCGTGACAGGGGCTGTATCCTGCGGGGGATAGGGATAGATCTCGGATACGGGTATGCCGAGGTCCTGCGCGAGCTGGCTTCCGGCGTCAACCGCTATGCAGTTGGTAATAACGCACACCTCTGCGCAGTACTGGGTCCAGCAGTTGTGACAGAGTGTCTGGCCCGCGGGGCATGCAGCCGTCCCCCCCGTGCCACCCACGCCCGCTGTGCCGCCCGCACCTCCAGTGTTCCCGCCGCTGGCCCCGGTCCCACCGGTGTCCACGCGACCGCCCGTGCCGGTCGCGCCTCCCGCGCCGCCCGTGGTCGTAGTCGTGCTGCCGCCCGTGTCAGTCACGGCACTGCCGGTGCCGGTCGCGCCACCCCTGCCACCCGTTCCCAGGGGCGCATCAGGCAGACCAGCATCCCCACCTGTACCCACAGCACCGTCACTCAGGTCGCGCATGGTTCCCAGGGCGTGGTCAGAGCTGGAGCAGCCCAGGACCGACACGTAGAGTGCCAGGGCAATCCAAGTTCGGGATAGATTGCTTAGGCTGATCTTCATACCGAGCCAGTGACCTGACCACGTCGTTCGGGTCAAAAAACAAAGGCCATTCCCAGGGACGCGCCTGGGCGAAGGGCAAGCGGCGCCAGCACTCGCGTGCTCGCACCGCTGCTGCAAGACGTCTTCGACGTCGGTGGTGGCATGCCCGAGAACCTTGCGGACCGCCCGGAGCATCGCCGGTCCTACCTGCTCCACCAGCTTGTGGGTCGCGTGGCGATCCTGATCCCCGGCGCGACGCGCCAGCGCCAGAAGAGCATCTTGCGTCCCTTGACTGCTCGCGCTGTGGACCAGTCTCACCACACCTATGAGTAGCGCGACGTGACGAATGGGTCAATCCACGCGACCAGAAGGGTCTCCGACAATGGGCCAACTCTGCAGTAACCTGTCCCTGTGAAAAAACGCGAACCGCGCCAGAGGATCCTGCTCGCCGTGCTGCTGCTCCTGCCGTCGGCGGCTGCCTACGTCCTCCACTGGGCCATCTTTCGGAACGCCCATGACATCTTCTTCTATCTGCTCATGGACATCGCCTTCCTCTTCGTGCAGGCGGTGCTGGCCACCCTGGTTTTCGATCAGCTCCTCAACGCGCACGAGCGTCAAACAATTCGGAGGAAGCTGAATGTGGCCATGGGCGTCTTCTTCAATCAAGTCGGCACCCCGCTGCTGCGGCTCCTATCTGCTTTCGACGGCCGTGCGGAAGGCGCGCGTAAACACCTCAGGATCGACGGTGCTTGGACCGAGGCGCACTTCGCAAAAATGCAAGCCGTGCTGCGGAGCCACGAACCAGCGATCGACGCAGGCCGGGGCGATCTAGCGCTGTTGAAACTCACGCTTGAACAGCGGCGCGAGTTCCTGTTGCGCCTGCTGGAAAATCCTAACCTGCTCGAACACGAGACTCTGACCGAGATGCTTTGGTCGGTGTTCCATCTGGCTGACGAGCTAGCCCATCGGCCCAGCGTGGCCGGTTTGCCCGACGCGGATCTTAGGCACCTGGAAAACGACATACGACGCGCATATGACTGGCTGGTCAGGGAGTGGCTGCGACACATGCAGCATCTCAAGGCCACGTACCCCTACCTTTTCTCCCTCGCCGTGCGCACCAACCCCTTCAACCCGGACGCGAGGGTGGAGGTTTCGTAGCGGAATCCGCATGGAAGAAATTTGGTGCTATGTCGCTCTCGCATTATCCTACATCTATACACATGGCACGACATGACCTTACAGAGTCGTGTTTCGCAACAGCAGCCGAGAACCCGGCGCGTCCCAAGCGCGCCGGGCAGTCTCTCCTCCTTCGCCCCATGGCGCGCGCGCTGCGCATCGCCATGTTCGAACGCGAAGTACGCGAGCGCCTGTCGCGCGCTGCGCTCGACACCATCCTGGCCCACGCCGAGGTGATCTCCGAGGGCCAGCGAGCGGAACGCAACGGCCAGGATTCCTACCTCGGATCGACCATGGTGACCGTTGACCTGGAAAGCCTCGGCCCGATCTTGCGCGAGCCGGGCGACGCAGGCACGGCGCAACGCCTGGCCGCGCTCCTGCGTGCCGACTCGACCATCAAGGCGCGCATGGACGCCCTCGCCGCCCGTGAGGTCTTGCGCGTCGCCGGCGCGCGGCCCAAGGGCGTGCGCACCGAGATCCAGATTCGTGCGCAAGGGTCGCGCGTGTTCATCGACGCTGACGTGGAGGCGAGCTTCTGATGGCCAGCAGCACCGAGCAGGAATACAGCTTCGCGGCAGTGTCTCGCATTCTCGGCGTAGCCGAAGCCAAGCTACGCTACTGGTCGCAGTCAGGCTTCGTCGGCCCGTCGCGTCGGCGAGGCGGCCGACAGACGTTTACCTTCCAGGATCTGGTGGCGGTACGCGCGGCTAAGGAATTGGTTGAGCGCGGCTTCTCGCCCGCGCAGATCCGCAAGGCCCTGGATGCGGTCCGCGCCGCGCTTCCGGCCGTGAATCGGCCGCTCGAACGCCTGCGCGTGGCTTGGGACGGAAACACCCTGGCCCTGGTGACCGACGGCGCCGCTTTCGAGGTCAACGGCCAGCGCCTGTTTGACTTCGGCCTGGGCGATCTGGCGGCCCGCGCAGCCTCGGTGGCGGCGCTGCCCACCCCGCGACCCACGCTGACCAACCTCGACGGGATCGAGCGGTCGGCCTACCAATGGTTCACCTTGGCGCGGACGCAAGAAGCAGCGGGCAAGACTGACGAGGCGGGGGCGGCCTATCGCCAAGCGCTGGCAGCTGACCCAGGGCTGGCCGCGGCTCACACCAACCTGGGCACGCTGGCGTACCACTCCGGCGATGCCGGAGCGGCGCGCGCGTCATTTGAGGCAGCCCTGGCCCTGGATCCCGAGCAGAGCGAGGCGCGTTACAACCTGGCCCGCATCCTTCATGAACTGGGTGAAGTCGAGCTGGCGGCCTCTGAGCTGCGGCGGGTCGTGCAGACCGCCCCTGATTTCGCCGACGCGCACTTCAACCTGGCAACGGCCCTTGAACACCTGGGCAGCCAGCGCCAGGCCGTCGGTCACCTGCGGCGCTACATCGATTTGGCCGCCGACGGTGGCGAAGAGCTCACCCCCTGGGTGGAGGAGGCGCTGGCCCGGCTGGAGCGGCTCCAGGCTTGAGCGCTCCCTGCCGGCTGCCGATGTACAGAGGGTCATCGTCAAGAAGTTGCTCTCTTCCTCAGTAGTCGTGATAGTTGGAGAATCTATGCCCTGTTGGTTCGTGTACGTGGTCCGATGCCGCGATGGATCTCTGTATACGGGAATCGCCCGTGACGTGAACGCGCGCGTGGCCAAGCACAACCAGGGTCGCGGCGCGCGCTACACGCGAGGCCGGCGGCCAGTGGCGATCGTGCATGTTGAGCGCAAGCGATCCCAGGTCTTGGCCCTGCGGCGCGAGGCTGCTATCAAGGCGCTGCCCCGCAAGGCGAAACTGGCGCTGGGAATCGAGGCTGTCCTCGCGTGATGCGCGCCATGTTGCTAGTGTTGCTGTTTTCCACTGAGGGCAAACCTGAGCGCGTGCTCATTCCTGCCGGGTCCTTTCTGAAAGGATCGAATCGCGGCGCTGACGACGAACGGCCCGTCGCCAAGCGCAGCCTGCCCGCGTACAGGATCGACCGCACCGAGGTCACACGCGCCATGTACGCGCGCTGTGTGGCCAGCCGCCGCTGTCCGCAGCCGGCCATCGATCTGGGCCAGGATACTGAATTGCCTGTCACAAATGTGAACTGGCGTGAGGCGCGCGCGTACTGCGCCTTTGCCGGCGGTCGTCTGCCCAGTGAAGACGAATGGGAAAAAGCGGCGCGCGGTCCTGACGGCCGCGAATATCCCTGGGGCGACGACCTGGACTGCAGCCGCGCCAACTGGGGCAATTTTGAAGACGAAGGTCCTTGCGCAGGCAAGAACCCGGGCCGGCCCACAAAAGTGGGCAGCTACCCGCAGGGCGCCAGTCCCTATGGTGTCGACGACATGGCCGGCAATGTCTGGGAGTGGACAGCAGACAAGTACGATCGCGACCCCAGCCGGCGGGTGGTGCGCGGCGGCTCCTGCTGCAGCTTTTTT